>Ga0255783_10004027_pt1 | contig 13685 bp, 6 predicted proteins | sample 011ome_22_FD_179981 | JGI IMG/M metagenome (GOLD analysis project Ga0255783, IMG submission 179981) | Coastal salt marsh microbial communities from the Groves Creek Marsh, Skidaway Island, Georgia - 011507BT metaG (version 2) | ecosystem: Environmental > Aquatic > Marine > Intertidal zone > Salt... | reverse complement strand
ATGAATGGGCGCGTGGGTTGGCGCGCGTGAAGGGGCACCGCACACGCATACACGCATCCATTGCAGTGCGCGTGCGCGTCACTGGACATATATATTCATTCGCGCGCACACCGCACACAGTGATGTCCACCGATGAAGCCGCGCGCGAGGACGACGCGGGCGCCCAGGTGGTGCCAACGCCGAACGATGCAATTCACCACGATGGGCAGCCTCGAATGATGCATGAAGCGGCGTTGTGTGGGAAATTCTTTTCCATTCATGGGTGTGCATACGGGGATGATTGTCACTTCTCACACGTGTACTACCCTGGTATGTTACTTCCGCCTCCACCCGCACCGCTACCGTACGCGTACGCGATGGGTGGACCCCAGAGCGCGGGGAATGAAAAGATGAAGACTCGATTGTGTCGCAATTTCAATTCACCCGAGGGGTGTAGGTTTGGTGATCGGTGTGTTTTTGCGCATGGTGAGGAGGAATTACGGAGTGAAGAAACCAATATAGCTTTAGCAGAAACCACGATGGCGATGGGTAACATGGGAGGGTTCATGATGCCCCATTACGGTACGTCGGGACGCGCGCGTCGAGCCACCTCGAAAAAAAACAAGACACACATTTCTGATTTACCTTGATACGTGACAACGACCACCGACGCCACTAACATGTTTTGCGTTATTTCAACAGAACACTCGATATTGGTTCCAGTCCATCCCACGCACGTGGGTATCATCGTCGGCAAAGCTGGATCAAATTTGGCAAAGGTGAGCTCACTTTCGGGGGCAAAGGTTTCACTTTTGGGCGCCGAGCATATCAATCCCGATGGTAACCGCTTGTTGCGAATTGCGGGGAGTCCTTTCGACGTCCAGCGTGCGCAACAGCTTATATATAGTCGTTTAAGTTCTATCACAATGCGAAGCAAGGTGGGTGGACACACTAGAGATCATCGTAACGGCAAAGAAGGTGGGCAGCCAAAGGCTTTCAAGACGAAAATGTGCGCAAGTTGGGAAGCCACAGGAACCTGTTCTTTCGGGGAAAACTGTCACTTTGCACACGGCAAAGAAGAAATACAATCGGTGAACCAGAGGAATACGAATGGTACATCGAATGCGAACCCAGAGGCGGAGGTAGACGAGCCGTAGTGGTTGCGTTGTTTGTTTTGAGCGAGGCGGCGTTGTCATTCAGTCAACAGTGAAAAGACTGTAGATGAGCTCATCTTTCGCTTGTTTTCCTAGCTCGTATATATTTATTTATGTACGGTAACGAGTTGCAATAAATACCACACTAGTCTCACGAATATGACGTTTCACGAATTCGCCACGCCTGAGCTACCACACTCACCGACTCGCGGGCGAGCCTAGGCACTGGTCCATGACAGACGCTGCATTCTCGGAAAAGTTCGGCGTTCATAAAAAACGTGTCAAACATCCAAATTATCCTGAATGCGAGACGGACTTATGGTGGATCGTCAAATATACGTCCGAATGGGACCAGGAAAAGGCGGAGGAGTTGATGAAGGGTGGGGAGGATGAGGGCGTCATGTCGCCTTACGTGCGCGTATGGGACCTTCGAAAGCCAGGTGTTAATAGTGGTGCACTCTCTATTGACCACACATGGACTCCTGTGAATCTTCGCGGAATGGGGTTAGGCGAAGAGGTCGTGCGTGCGGTTGAAACGTTCGCCAAACTCCACGTCAGTGGTGACTTTCATGTTGAAGCCACGTGTTCTTATGCGCAAAAAGTTCTTAGCAAGGTGGCAAAGTAGTACTACATAGATCCTAGTCCTAGAAAACATCTTCGTCATCATCATCATACTCAACCTCTTGAGGCGCCGCTATTGTTTCCTTTTCCCAGTCTTTCAATTTCCCACGGCCAAGCATGAAGTCGTCTTGCAAAAAGCTCGCTTTTGTCGCTCCGTCAGCCTCTGTTTTCTCATCGTTTTTAGTTTTCGCCTTGTCACCTCGGAGTTCTTCGAGAAACTTTGTTTTAGAAATAAGTGCATCTTTTCTACGCATTGTTTTAGCCTTTTCTGCATCACGTTGTGCCTTCCCAACGGCGTTAAATAACCGCACAACGCCCTTGGTCGCGGTGTGATGCAAACGTCGTTCAAGCGTGTCACTCTCGAGATCGCGTCCACGTGGTTGAGGTATGACATGACCACGAAATTTGAGTTCTACTTTTGCTCGTTTGATCCGACGTCTTTCCTTCTCCTCAGCTTTGGCTTCAGCTTCATCTTGTCGCTGTTTCTTTGACTTCGGCAACATTTCCGCCGCCGCCGCGCTCGACTCCTTGTCACCAACTAATGTTTGAAAAGCTCTTGACATTCCCATCACGTGACTTGAAACCGGACGAGCTAATGTCTCTTCATCGCTCTCTTCATCGTCGTCTTCGCCATCGTCTACGCTGTCGTCGTCGTCGTCGTCGTCGTCGTCGTCGTCTGCGTCGTCGTCTGCGTCCTCCGCGCCATCGTCGTCTTCATCCACGACAAACTCGTCGTCATCAAACCCTTCACTTTCGGAATCCTCCTCCTCCTCGTCGTCCTCCTCATCTTTGCCATCATCGTCAGCGCCATCGTCCTCGTCACTTCCGTCGTCTTCCTCCCCCGACGTCGACACCGATGGGTCCTCGTCCTCGTCCTCGTCCTCGTCCTCGTCCTCGCGCCGTCTGGTTCTCATATCGCACTCTGGCGTGTTCGTTCGGTGTCACCCACAACCTTTATCGTCGTCGTCCGATGTCGTCGTACAGTGTCGTCGTCGTACAGTGTCGTCGTCGTACAGTGTCGTCGTACAGTGTCGTCGTCGCGCAATGGCAATGGCGGCGGCGGCACGCCTTGAGACGTTTTGGTGGGACATGGATAGACACAATGACGGATTTCACTTTCTCACGCACCGTTTTAAACGACTCTGTGCACCTCCACCACTGCAGTTGACGACGAGACCACGCGCGCAGAGAGCGTGGGTTGACGATACGACACAGTCGACGAACGAAACGCACGGTGAAACATGTCTCGACACGCCCAGCAGCACAGCGTCGATGCCACCGAAGCGGCGTTTCGCGAGTGCTATGAACTCGTGGAAGAAATGACAAAAATTTACGCCAGCGACGAGGATGTGCTGCGAGTGAGACAGATTGAAAGCGCTCGAGAAGAAATACTACGAACGTGTCAGGCGAGGGAAGAACACATGGCGGGAGTGATAAAGGAAATGGCCCGACGAGTACAGATTGCTGAGCGTAAAGCGGTTTTACCACCTGCGGCTATGGCGCAACGGGAACGGTTGTTGAAACTCGAAGCGGAAAAACGGGCGGCTGGGGAGTACCTGTCGACGATGGAACGAGAGGCACAACAACTCGAACGTGAACAAGAAGAGTTAGCGAAGCGAGCGGCAGAGCTAAAACTTCAGAAACAGCATCTTGATTCGGTCATAAATGAAGAAATTCCTTCGACGAAACGAGAAGTGAGTTTATATGCGCACATCTCAAATATCGCTTGGCACTATGAAATCGTCGATCGTATCTCTGGACACGTCAACGCCAAGGCGAGCCGAGATGTTCGAAAAATTGACATGCCAATCAGACCCGGGAACGAGTTCTACGTAGCGAATGAGCTTTGGGAAATGATGGATTAGCTTTAGTCCTTGTTTAGTCTTGTAGCATGCATATTCGCAAATCCGAAAACGACAAAAGAAACGATTGTTGTCCATGCGCTCACTTCTGCACTTCGCTCGTAATCGCACATTCACTTTCATAACGCGACGGGCGTAAGTTTTGATTGTCACGCTACATGCACGTCTGGCTTCGAGTTGATGTGCTTGTGCAACACTGGACTACGGGACAAAAACGCGCCCCGCAGAGGTTGACGCTCGCGGCGCGCGGGTACCGGTGCACATGTCAGGACTCGCACGGGAACCAGACCTAGAACGTTGTCTTTATGACGCTTACGTACACACGGAGAGTGTCGTCACGGAGGCTCATAACGACGCCGAAGTGGACAAAGATGCCTCGCCAGCAACGACCAGGAGTTGGTCTAACTTGCAGACGCTAGCTCAGACTTTCACACGGCGAAAGGAAATCGATAATGGAGAACGGGAAATGATGAGAGCTACAGCTCTCGCATCGACGTCGAATGGTGACATGTTAAGCGTTGTTGCTGGAAGGAGCGTTCAAATTTTCCGCGCGGATGATGACTGGCACGTTCCGAAAGGAGGTGTTCACAGAGCGCAAGTTCAGTCTATTTCTTGGGCTTCCGATGGTCTAGCGTTCGTCATTGTTCAAGCGGCAAAGTTAAGCGTAGCCACACGCGTAGGAGAAATTGTATACGAGCGCGATGTGTCAGCTGCACCAGTTGCCTTTGCGGCGCTGGCATTGCTCAACGAAGAAGCGTATGACTTAATAAGCGTCAACCTTGTGGGAACACCGGCGTTGGTTACTCAACGCGTCGAACTCGTTCATGGTGCCGCGGTAGGTGAAACTATATCTAGAATGTTTGGTGAGGGTTTGAAAAAGATCGACTGCGCAAGTTGGTTGGAAAAAGATCGTACGCTCGTCGTTATTGGTCGTAAAAAATCTCTGTCGTCAACAGTAGTGACGATGTGGAAGTATTTTGACGGTTCAGACAAAAGCGATGCCGCGCTGATGCATTTGAAAACTATAGATTTCGGCATTGACTTGACCCCAAGGCGAAGTTTCTTTGAAACTCCGCGTGCATTATTGTCGCTGTCAGTTTTTCATGACGGCGGCGAGTGTTTGAATTTAGCCATAATATCTGAAACGGGCGCATTGAGCGTAGTTCAAATTTCAAAGAACGGCGAGTATGCCACGAAACTCAATTTTTATCACAACGTGTGCGCCACTGCATGGTGGTCATCCGAAGCTATCGCTATTGCATTACGTAACGGTGAAGTGATAGTCGAGAACGTATCCACCGGACGGCGCATACTTGGAGACGCACCAGAATGCTTTGAGACGGTTGCTGGCATGATTTCCGTTCCACGGAATGTCGACGGCACTCGGAGTGCTAGAATTTTATTGATGGAACGTCCTAAAATAGGTGGTTGGAGACTTATTTCACTCAACGAGCGCACTCCACTTGAACTAGTACACGCCCACATGGATCTCGAAGAGTGGGGCTCAGCCTTGATGTTAGCACGTCAGCATGGTTTAGACACGGATCAAATCTACAAAGCAAGGTGGACTAGTTCGCCGGCATCGATCGAAGGTATGTCTGATTGGTTGTCGCGCATAAGCGACAGACCGTGGGTAGTGGTGCAGTGTCTAATCGCGTGTGCGACATCATATGAAACGCAGCGTCACATTTTGGTTTATGGTTTGAAAGAAACCGACACGCAAGCGAAAAGAATACAAAACTCTATAAGCAACGAGCCGGAGTGGAGTTGGTGGGTGAAGTTGCGTTTGGCTCTGCTTGGTGCATTGGATCGAGCAGATACGGTCCACGAGATTTGCAGTGGTGGATTTTCTCCAAATATGTACCAAACTTTGCGGCAATCGACAATCTTGGATGCGGCCATGAACGCAGCATACTCCAGTGACTTGTTTTCGCTGAAGATTATTTTCAAGCGCCATGCGAGTTGTTTGATGCCGCGAATATTTGATGTACTTGACGCGCTGCCAGAAACATGCTCCGTTTCGTCCTACGAAACTCTCTTGCCTTGGTCTAACAATTATGTCTCGGATCGAGATTTTCATTCGTCAAAACTCAGACAAAACGATTGGGCAGAGTCGGAATACTACTTGCAGCATATTGATTCAGCGCAAGCTAACGATGACGAGGAGTTAAATCGTAGGGCTGATGTGTGCCAAGCAGTGACTGACGTTTTGCAAAGAGAGAACGTTTCACAACGCTGGCTGCAAGAAGCCACGGAGGAGTTATGTCTTATTAGGCAACGAACTCACGGATCACAAGTGCCATCATCCAGAGATATGGAGACGTGGGTCATACGAAGAGCTTGTGAGATGGACACTGCATTAGGTCAAATCACAAGCGCTCGTCAAATTTTACTCTCAGCGGCAACAGGGCTACAGTCACAAACATTGATAGACTATGCTTTCGCAGCATCGATTCTGGAAGCTGCTGTGATGACTGTTTTTGTTGAAGATGGCGTGGTTGTTGAAAGCTCTCTAGAGGAATTCTCGGCAAGTGATACTTTTGAAAGGATGAATGTACTTTTTGCTTTGCTGAGCGAGAAAAACGTGACGAGTATCATGTCAGGAGCAGTTCGCGATTTTATTGATCACGCGAGTCACAATTCTGATGAGAGAGTATGTGAGATATTACAAAGGTGGATTTTGATTGCTTCTGAAAATGCACAATATTCTTCGATGTCACACGTTGTGCGTTGGTTTTCATCTTCAAAGGAGTCCATAGATGTTGTCGGTGGCGCTGAGGCTCTTGCGGCCGTCGTTGCCGAAGCTTCGCTTTGTCAGCGCGACATCGACAACAGTTCTTTGACTGCATTGCTTGATATGCTAAATGATTTGCCAGAGTCTGTTTCAGGCGTTCCGGTAGCAAAAACAGCACTATTTCGACTTCGTGCGTGTCACGTGTTACGGCTACGTGGACTAAATATATCACTTGAGGCTATTATCAGCGCTGAAAGAAGCGAATCGCAAGCTTTGGATATAATCAGCAACTTCATCAGTAGTTTCGTTGAGAATTCTGAAGGTGAAACTACGACAAACTGGTCAATACTATGGAAAGAGCTCCTGTCGTTGCAAAGTGGGGTGTTTCATCGCTGTCTCACACATGATGGAATTCTCAGCCTACTAGTACGTGCACAACTAGAGCATGAAGATTGGGCACACGCTAAAGCACATATTCCAGCAAGCGGTACCGCAGGCACAGTAGGTGCTCTCGTAGGCGGTTTAAAAGAGCTCAGTGGCTCAGTTTCATCGATTCTTCCCGTGTCTGCAGCCGAGGACGTCATTTGCGCCGTCAGTGCTCAATTTATGCAGCAAGCACGTGATATCGAAGATAAATATGCTTTGGATGCGGAAAAGTGCCTAAAACTAATGCCTCTGAACGGCGCCGTCTCATTAAAACTAGAATTCATTAGTGCTTTACGTTCCCTTGCAGTGTTTGGTGTCCGTCGACCACCAAAAGACGTCAGTGGCGAAGTTGCGCTGCAAATGGTACTTGAAAGCTTGGTACAGTTTCCCGAGTCATATCGGTCACCCGACGAACTACAGTCGATCGCACTGCGGCTCGGTGTGACAGATACTGGTAATCAACATGCGATCCTGCTCGCGACTGGTCTTAAGGCTTTTGAACGTAGCGATTTGAGAGCATCCGTCGCTACAGCTATTCGACTGGTGAGACGCAACTACGCGCCATCATGGGAGTTATGTGCTAAAGTTGCACGTGCTTTACCGTTAGATGATGAGTCTATCAATAAGAAAGGAACGTTGCTAGCGTTTGCAGTTGCGCACGCCAACGAAGACGTTCTTCCTAGTCTACTGAGTGATTGGCAAAGTACGCAAGCGTGGGAAATGTTCAAGAAGTTTGAAAAATGCCCCGCGGACCCTGACACGCAATCATTTAAGCCAAATATCGAAGGAATTTTGGCCAAAATAACAGATATTACCACGATGCAGGCAAATATGCGCCCAATTGTGAACTTGTTTGCACAAAAACCATGTCTGGCTAATGCTCTTGATGTTATTTTCAAAACGAAAGATGATAAGGCAAAGGAAGTGGCTGGCGCGATGGCTTATGCTCTTGGCATTCATGGCGTGCATTCCTCAGATAAAATTTTATCGATAATTGCGACTCAGACAATCTTAGAAGTTGTGAAGTCCTTATCGATAGAGGAGCTGGCAGTGGACACACCTCCATCATCATTGTGGCCGTCAATTGCCATCTTGCTCATCATGCGAGATGCGCACACTGTCTCAGACGTTATTGATAATATATCAAGTGGAATTCAGGAGCGTCTAGTATTACAAACAGTTTTGAATCTAGGAACTTGCGTGCACGCGTTGCGTGTACTTCGATCGGTCGATTCGCACCTACAGCTCCCGATTCAGACCTCGCTTTTGCTGGCGCGGGTGTCGGAAGTTGAAAATAGAGAAAATTTCGACGAAGACGCTGATGTATGCTTTGCAAAGCAATTCAATTCCAGTCTCAGTTCGGTTGTTGACGCTGAGTGGCTCGCTAAAGCCATTCCGGAGATTGATGCCGGTGCGTTCACGTCAAATACTGCAGACTATCGCAAACGTGCAATCTTAGCTCTCGCGGCTGGAAGCTCACGTCTGGTCAGAGTTGGTGAATCGCTCAATCATGCTCTTCGACTTGCGCGTGCGTATAAAGTAGACGAGTACGACGTCTACGCGGCATACAGCGCTGTTTTAGCTTCCGACAACAAGCACGACGTAGTGCAGGCTGCAGAAACTTTGAAGGAAGTCCTTCCTACATTTCGTGGGAAAAGTTTGGATATAGTTTACACGTCAACGTGGAAAAGTTTGCCGAGTCACGGACATCGGGGATTTGAATCGATACGGGCGTACTTTGACGTGCTGCATGCGTGCAAGAGTATCAACATGAAAGATTATAATAATTTATTGGCAGCGATGAAATTGATCGCAGATGCGTGTCCGGAAATCGACTTGAAACTTTTCGTTGATGCGCACGGCCGTGCATCAAAGACAAATACCACTGACGTTTTGGATGCTATCAAGCGAGATGTGTGTGCTGAAAGTAATCGAACAAATTCTTACCCACAACTTATGCTGGCAAATCTTCTCAAGGCACTCGATACTTTACCTGACACAAATGCAGCACTGAACTCACAAAACGTACATTTTTCCGCAGTTTGTTCTATTTTATCGCCGCCGGCTGGAGTGTGTCGTTTAAGTTCTGCACAAAGGTGGGCACGAGTTGTCGATAGTGGCGCATTGGATAAAATTGGAGAAGATCATGCGATGGAAATGGCTCAATGTCTAAGTGCTTGCGCGCTGACTGATCAACGTTTGAAGGAATTGAACAAATTTGCATCCGAAATTTCTACGTCGTTGCAACTCAAGGCGCTGGATTATGTGCTTGGTAAGCTTGATACCTCGAAGTTAAAGGCGATTCCAGATGTATTAGATGAGCGCAACCGTCTCAGTTTCGTCAACACTGTAGCCATGAAAATGCCAGAGCTCGACGCTCATTTACTTCAAATCTTGACGAGCGATTCTAGGGAGAATCAGAGATTATCAGTTATTATTGAGAGATGGATAAGTCGAGGCGCGACATTCAGTCAAATTTCAACTCTCGCATCTATTGCTGGACAAGCTGAACTACAGTGCATGAAAGTAGATATCGATGTTACCGATGTTATCATGCAGAATCTAGACAAAGCTCTGATGCGCTCATCAAATCAGCTTGGTAAAGTCTTTGATATAGTGGAAAAGACTCTTTGGGGAGAAAATGATCTTGACGCTCTTGCTACGGCACGCACGCGCGCATTTGCCAAGCTCAAAGAACGCGTCGCGTCGAACGATGGCTCTTCGATTTCAGACGATTGTGCAAGTATTCTTGAATTGATGTCAAATATCATGTCTGGTGATGGGATTTGGCCAGGATGGGCATCATCAAATCACGGTGACGGCGTTGTCCACATCGTCAGCATGCGCACAGCGGCATTGCTGGCTCCGTTTGTCGGATGTCCGATCCCTTGTGAGGAGGATGTGCGTGATGATGCCGCGATGTGCGAATTCTTTCGAAATTCTATACTCGCTCAGGACTGCATACCTTTTGACGTGCTTTCTCAGCTGTTGACCATGTGGGCTGGTTATACTCAATCAAAGCTTGCGCTAAAACCCTGCTGGCTGGCCGCCGTAGAACGCGCATTGTTGGGCGGTACCAACAATGACGCATTGAACATCTTGAGTTTCTTGGCTGAGCAAATTCTCTGCACCTCATCTCCAGGATTGCTTTCAACGGCAGATGTGGCTCAAATTCTAGAAACCGCACAGAAAACGTCGGGAGTGGACACTGCCTTGGTCGCAAAGTTGAGGCTTTTAATAGATGCGCAAGGCATTGATACCGCCGCTTGCGAGCTGAAGGAAATTCTAGATTTGGATATGATTATGTTGGCCATATATAGAAATCGAATCGCTTCGATTGTGATGATTGATTCGGTCATTTGTGATCAAGTTGTGTCATTAGTATTGACACACCGTAGAGGTCGCGACGTTTTGATGCCACATATTTTGGCAGCCGTCACGAGGGAAAGAATGTTCAATTTGGCGTGCAACCTTGCGCTACGCCTTACTACGTCTACTCTTGATTTGTTCAGAAATGATATTGAAGGAAGGATTTTCATATTACGCAAGCAGCTTTACGCCAGGGGGCGGAAAGGAAACGTCGATATACCTCAAGCAACGAATGTGGAACAAACAACACGCTTGCATGATCTACTTTTGAGTGAGCTGACTTCCACACTGTACACGGCGTGCGCAGCAGCATCAGGAGCGCTTGAAATTGCACTAGTATCATAGATGTGCGCGCTACTACCTAGGCTTCCTAGGTCATGTTCAAACCATCCACGCAAACTTACCTCGACAGGTGGGAGGAGATCAAGACATTACACCATCAACTTCTGCCTGTGCTGGTGTGAAACATGTGAGAGACGTTAGAGCTCTTGTTCATGTTGCGTCATATGAGTGTATTGTAGTTCGATCTGTAACTTTATTTATCACAAAACTAAAAGTCTTTCATACGCACGATATATATAATCAAAATTGGACGCGCTGAGCAGCTCTTGAAGCATTGAGAACCAAAAAACTGACGCGTGTGCTGCTCATCACGCATGCGTGAACTCATCCTTAGGCGAGCTTACAACATCTTGAGGTAAAAGTTACCAGGTTCAGGAGGCCAGGTGTACAATTGCACGTCGTCGACGCAGATGGAAACTCCATTAATGTCGACATCCGTCTTCAAAACGATGTTGAGGTCAGTTTTTGGTACTTGAACATACGCACCCAAGCCAATCGCAAACTGAACGCCAGCAAAGTTCGCGGTCTTACATTTGGAAGCGATATACGCATCGGTGTACACGAAGTTGTCATTGAATTGAGCTTGCATCGCCGCGCAACTAGCTTCGCCAGTGGTGGCTTGCGCAGCCATGTCCGCACCGAGGTAGATGCGTTGTTCGGCAGTCGTCTTCGGGCCACTGCACACCATACCAGCGACGCACAGCTGCGCTGTAAGATCGGTCACTTCGGCAACCACACCGAGTTGGGCGTGCGCTTCAAGATTGGCGTCGAGAAACGGCGTAAGAGCCACTCCTGGGTCAGGTAACACAGCGGAGATTCCGCCATTGGCAACTGTGAATCCAACTTCCATGCCGGTGAGGTCCGCAGTGTACGAGAAAACCCCGGTGGCCTTCGCCATTAAGAAATAAGGAAGTGAAATACCAGCCCCCATGCTCATTCTCATGGTGAACGGGGTCATCGGAATCGGGAATTCACCTTCAAAGCTCACGCTCTTTGGCACGCCATCCACCAAGTCGAGCACGTCACCAGCCATGAAAGCTTCGGCTTCAGCTTCGACCTTGAACTCAATGTGCATGCGCATGTAAAGAACAGCAGTCATAGTGAAATCCTTCAAAGACTTCATCGCATCGATGAGCTTTGTCTTGGCGGCATTCGCCCCGTCAGTAAGAGGATCACCAAGGCGCGCACGCAAGTGCGGGAACTGAGCCATCGTCCCCGGTCGCTCGAGCCACGGATCTTCCGCCAAAGCGGTGCGGATCTTGGCAACCTGCAACATGACATGGTTCTCAATTCTATCCAAAAGCATATCATGCTGTTGTTCGATCAAGGCGAAGTGCGCTGTGGCTTGCGTGTGGATACCGTGCAAATGCTGGTAGTGGCTGGCTTCTTCGGTGGAAAGAAGCTTACGACCACCGAGGGCGTTCATCGCCGAGTCCAACGAGTTCTTCACGGAGTTTGCGGCGTTTTTCGCATCATTCACCACCCCAGTCAACGAATTGATGGGGCTCATGACTGCATTCTTCGCATCATTGACAACGTCGGTCACGCCGTCGCCGATGGAGTTGAAGAGCGGCTCAAAGAAGGCGAAGAAGGCGGCCAAAATGTTCGTCGCAACAGCTTCCGGGAACGAGAAGTCGCGAATTTCAAAGCCCATGGTCCACGTGGGCTCTGGGAATCCAGCCTTGAGCGTCGCTGGCGCGAACGGACTGTCACCAAGTTTTTCCGGCCACGGCATGTCGTACGACAAATCGAGCACAGACTCTGGCAAGATTTCATCAAGCGGAAGCGAAATTTCCATCTTTGGAGCGCTGCACGAGCCCAAATGTGCGTTTTCGCGAAGAGCAGTGTATTCAGGGACTTTTTCGGTCGTACCGCGAAGTTTGTTTCGAAGCAACTTTCGCACGCGCTCTTGGTTGAGAACGTGTCCGAAGTGGTCGTGCTTGCCGTTGCCCATCGGCGCAGCCCCGAGGGACGCGCTCGTAAAGACGCTGGTGATTTTCTTTAAAACATCCTTTGCATCTGAGGGGAACGCTGCTTTGATGAGATCGTTCACGACGTCTTCCACAAGATCGGGAATACCAGTGATAGTATTAGACACGGCGGACGTAATTTCATTCGCTTTGTTCGGAATGGTCGTCATGAGATCAGAAACGACGTCGTTGATGTCATCAATGGTGTTCTGCACGGCGTTTTTGGCGTTGTTAACAGCCCCAACCGACGCATCGTAGGCGGCAGTAAGGCTGGGATCGACAATGCACTTCGTGTTGGATTCCCGAGCGACGAAGAACGGCGCGCAAGTAGTACACTTGCCCGTGGTAACCGGACGCGCGCGTCTGCATGTAAACTTCCAAGCGATGGTGACGCTGGTGCAGGCACCAGGAGTGCAACCACCACCCCAGCAACCACCACCACAACGTCTTCTACATTTACCTGCCCACTTCCACCCGCAGCAGAAGGTCGGGGCGCAGATTCGCGGGGCGCAGATTTGCGGCGCGCAAACGCGGTGGGACGAGCACCCGCCTTTTCCACCCACGGGAATGTCTCCGAAGTCGCACACCGGAACTGGTAAACATCTCGACGTGTAATCGCACGTGCGAACGGCCGTTTCAGGAAACATACAATACTGCGGCACAGATGATCCCGAAGAGACGGTGCACGCGCCGAGGCTGGCGACATCCATCGTCGTCGAGTTCCACGCCGCGCCCAACTCGGTAGCGGCGTACGCGTCGGGCTCGCCGTACGCACCCGCGTTCGCGCGAGCGTACAAGTAGTGGCCGCGAACGATGTGTGCGGTTTCACGCACACCTCCGAGTTGTTGCACAACGCTCGCACCGCACGCCACGAAAGCAACACCCGCGCTCACGGCGGCGATGCGTCCCCAGCCCACGCGCTTGGCGTCGTTCGCATTGTCGCCTCGCGCGCGAAGCGGTCGCGCGCTGTCGCTCTCATGCGACGCATAGTACGACGACATGTCGTCACACACACCAGTGCGTGTCACGCGATCACTCGTTCACGACCTCGGTCGTCAACGAATGGCGTCGTCAGTCAAATGTCGCAACGCCGCCGGAGGGAGTCCCGGGCGGTTATCGCGCGATCGAGGCGCGTGTCCATCGATGGACTCTCCATCGCGATCGCGATCGATCGATCACTCGCATCGATCGCGCGCCATGGTCTCGATCGATCACCCTCGGTGGCTCA
>Ga0255783_10004012_pt1 | contig 13717 bp, 10 predicted proteins | sample 011ome_22_FD_179981 | JGI IMG/M metagenome (GOLD analysis project Ga0255783, IMG submission 179981) | Coastal salt marsh microbial communities from the Groves Creek Marsh, Skidaway Island, Georgia - 011507BT metaG (version 2) | ecosystem: Environmental > Aquatic > Marine > Intertidal zone >... | reverse complement strand
CACAAGATGCCGTTCAAGAGCAAAGCGCAGATGAGGTTTCTGTACGCGACGAATCCGAAATTAGCGGAGAAGTACAAGAACAAAACAACGAAGAATCAGTTGAAAGCCCTTCCGGAGAAAGTAGCACCGCTAACAATGAAAATGAGGTGCTCGAGCTCGTACAGGATGAAGAAACGGTAGAGGAAACAAAAACATTATCTGACAAGATAAAAGATATTCCTAATAAGCTTAAAGACGAATCAGAAAGCGTAAATAATAATCAAGAGACCAGCGATTTACCAGAAAATATTACCAAATTGGTAGATTTTATGAAAGAGACTGGTGGAACTCTTGAAGACTATGTAAATCTTAATAAAGATTATAGCAACATGGACGATATAGAGCTATTAAAAGAGCATTATCGTCAAACAAAACCTCATTTAGCTGAAGATGAAATAGATTTTCTAATTGAAGATTCTTTTTCATACGATGAAGAAATTGATGAGGAAAGAGATATAAAAAGAAAAAAATTAGCATTAAAAGAAAGTATTGCTGAAGCTAAATCAAATTTAACTAGCCTAAAGGATAAATACTATGCTGATCTTAAGTTAAGTTCAAGCATGCCTCCTGAAGCTGTAGAAGCGATTGAGTTTTACAATAATTATAAAGAAGAGCAAGATTCTTCACAACAATTAGCTCAACAACAAAGATCTGTATTTGAACAAAAAACAAATGAATTGTTTGCTGACTCATTCAAAGGTTTTGAATATAAAGTTGGTGATAAAAAATATAGATTTAATGTAAAAGACGTTAATAATGTAAAAAATACCCAGTCTGATATTAATTCATTAGTTAGCAAGTTTGTTAATGAAAATAATGAAATGGCAGATGCACAGGGCTATCATAAAGCATTATTCACGGCTATGAATGCTGATTCTATTGCAAATCATTTTTATGAGCAAGGCAAAGCCGACGCAATTAAAGAAACTATGTCTAAATCAAAAAATATAGATATGGCTCCTCGCGGTACTCATGAAGCGGTTACAACAGATTCAGGATTTAAAATACGAGCAATTAGTGGAGATGATAGTTCTAAGTTAAGAATAAAAATGAGACAATAATTTAAAAAAATAATTAAAAATGGGATTATATGCAAATGGAGGGTCGTTTCCTGCGGGATTAACGCCTTCTCCAACTAAAACACTTTTTGCTGGTAACTATCTTACTTTTGATAGCGCTAGCGGTGGCGGAACTTTCGCCCAACAATTTTTGCCTGACGTATACGAAAAGGAAGTTGAAAGATACGGTAATAGATCCGTATCATCTTTTCTTCGTATGGTAGGTGCTGAAATTCCTTCTGCTTCTGATCAAGTTATTTGGTCTGAGCAAGGAAGACTACATATTGCTTATGACGCATCTTCTGCTAATACAGCAACTAATGTAATTACCGAAGCTGGACACGCTGTAAGAGCTGGACAAACTGTAGCAATTGCTGAAGGTCTTGTAACTGTTAAAGCTGTAGTTATTTCCGTAACTACTGACACTTTCACTGTTGCTCCTTATGCTGCTCAGGATCTTGACAACGCTGGTCTTTCTACTGGTACTGATGTAACTGTAAAAGTATTTGTTTACGGTTCTGAATTTGCTAAAGGTTCTGCTGGTATGACTGGTTCAGTTGATGCTGGTTTCCAACAATTCAGCAATTCACCTATTATCATTAAAGATAAATATTCTATTTCTGGTTCTGATGCTGCTCAAATCGGGTGGGTTGAAGTTACCACTGAAAACGGTGCTTCTGGATACCTATGGTATTTAAAATCAGAGCATGAAACAAGACTTCGTTTTGAAGATTATCTTGAAATGTCAATGGTTGAAGGCGAACTAGCTGTTACTTCTGGTAGTGGATCTGAAGCTAATGACCAAGGATATAAAGGTACTGAAGGACTTTTTGCTGCTGTTGAAAGCCGTGGAAATATCTATCAAAACTTTAATTCTGGAGAAGCTACTCTATCTAATGCTGGTGCCGACAGAACTGCCCTACAAGATTTTGATGAAATTCTAAAAAATCTTGACAAGCAAGGTGCTATTGAAGAAAACATGCTTTTCTTGAATCGTGCTACTGCACTAGCTTTTGATGATATGCTAGGCGCTGTTAATGCTCACTATAGTGGTGGTACTTCTTACGGAGTATTCAACAATAGCGAGGATATGGCTCTTAATCTTGGATTCAGCGGATTTAGAAGAGGTTCTTATGACTTCTACAAAACTGACTGGAAATATTTGAATGATGCTGCTACCCGTGGACTTACTGAAGATATTGATGGTGTACTTGTGCCTGCTGGTACTTCAACCGTATACGATCAGCAACTAGGTAAAAACATCAAGCGTCCTTTCTTGCACGTACGTTACAGAGCTTCTGAAGCTGATGATAGAAAAATGAAATCTTGGATCACTGGATCTGTAGGTGGAGTTTACACTTCTGATGTTGACGAAATGAATGTACACTTCTTGTCTGAAAGATGTTTGTGTGTTCAAGGTGCTAACAACTTCGTATTATTCAAGTCTGTTACTCAGTCTGCATAATTTTTAATGTAAGGATGGGGCGTCTTTAAGGCGCCTCTATCTTTACTTTTTTACATTTTTATTATATTATATTATGGCAACAAAAGCAAAAACCCAAAGGGTTGATGAATCAACTTGGGAAATAAAAGATAGAACTTATATTCTAAAAGGCAATAAATCGCCTATTACTTATACACTAGCATCTAGACATCATAATAGAAATCCATTAATGTGGTTTGATGAAGAAAAAGGTTATTCACGAGAATTAAGATATGCTAGTAATCAAAAATCTCCATTTAGAGATGAGCAAGAAGGATTTTCAACATTAAAACATATTGTTTTTAGAAACGGTTCATTATTTGTACCAAAATCCGATCAAGCTCTTCAAAAACTATTATCAATATATCATCCACAAAAAAACATGACTTATTATGAGTTGGATAATGTTTTAGAAGCAAAAGATGAGCTAGCTGATATTGAAATAGAAATTGAAGCTCTAAACTTAGCAAGAAATCTAGAAATTGAGCATGCTGAAGCTGTTTTAAGAGTTGAACAAGGTTCAGCTGTGTCTAAAATGACTAGTTCAGAAATAAAAAGAGACTTGTTATTATTTGCTAGAAGAAGCCCAGAAACATTTATTTCGCTTGTAGAAGACGATAATGTACAATTAAGAAATTTTGGTATTAAAGCCGTTGAAGCTGGTATTATTCAACTTTCTGGTGACCAAAGATCTTTTCATTGGGCAACTAATAACAAAAAATTAATGTCAATTCCTTTTGATGAAAATCCATATTCAGCATTTGCTGCATATTTAAAAACTGACGAAGGTGTTGAGGTTTATAAATCAATAGAGAAAAAATTAAAATAAACCACTAATAGTGATAGGGTCACTTTGGTGGCCCTTTCATTATAAATATAAGATATGATTAGTGTCGATACTGTTTATCAACGAGTACTTGCTATATTGAATAAAGAGCAAAGAGGTTATATAACTCCACAAGAGTTTAATCTAAAAGCAAATCAAGCTCAATTAGCAATATTTGAGCAATATTTTTATGATTTGCAGCAGTTCAAAAGAACAAGAGCAAACAATACAGAGTATTCAAATATAGAAAAGCTTATTGACGAAAAAATAAGTAAATTTAAGAAAAAAGACACTTTAACTTATTCAACTGGTTATTTTACTTTTCCTAATGACCTACATAAAATTGGTACGGTTATATATAATATTATTGAAGTAGAAAGAGCTGATGCACGAGAAGCTTTGTTTTATGAATTATCTCCACTTGCTTCAGCAACAGCAACACGGCCTACATATGTACAAAACATAGAAAGTACAAGTGAGGGGTGGGGAATTAAAGTATATCCTTCTACAATAACTTCAGGAGTAACTTCAACATATATTAGAAAACCAGCCGCAGTAGATTGGGCATATACAGAAGTTGATGGTATACCATTATATAATGCAAATAACTCAACTAATTTTGAATTGCATGATTCTGAAGAAACAATGCTGGTAATAAAAATATTAGCATACTCTGGAATAATAGTTAGGGAATTAGAAGTTACTCAACTAGCTGATGCTCAAGAAACTAAAACCATAACACAAGAAAAATCTTAATAAATGGCTTTATTAACACAAACTCCAGAACAATATTATAATGGTAGCTCTTTTGGGAGTTATCAATATATTTCGTTAACTGATATAATAAACAATTTTATTATTTCTTATATTGGTGATGATAAAATGATTAATACTGCCAAAAGAACAGAAGTAGCTTTTCACGCACAACGCGCTCTTCAAGAATTAAGCTATGATACTCTGCGTTCTATAAAATCTATAGAATTAGATGTCCCCCCTTCTTTATCTGTAAATTTACCACAAGATTTTGTAAACCATGTTAAACTTGCTTATGTTGATGATGCAGGGCTAGAGCAATTAATATTGCCAAATATGCTTTCTAGCACACCCGAAGCTCCATTGCAAGATGAAGACTATAATTTCTTATTTGATGGCGATGGTGAGTTCCTATTAGCCTCTAAATCCGATGCAGAAACTAAATGGCAAGCTGCAACCGCCCCCGCAAATTCTGATTCAAATATAGATTTTATTGAAGAAGGTTATGGTTATAATGTTGATTACGGAAAACGTTATGGTATAGACCCGCAAACTGCTACAAAAAACGGTGCATATCATATTGATTATTTAAATGGTAGAATTTCTTTTAGTAGTAATCTTAGTCAAAAAACAATTATATTAAAATACATTTCTGATGGTCTTGCGGTTGAAGATGATATGAAAGTGCATAAGTTTGCTGAAGACGCTGTTTACAAATATATTGCTTATGCAATTGGGTCTAATAAACAGGATATGCCTGAATATAGGGTGCAAAGATTAAGAAAAGAAAGTATAGCTGCCAGAAGAAAAGCAAAAATTAGATTGAGTAATATAAAATCTAAAGAGCTAGAACAAATTATGCGGGGTAAAGCTCAACAAATAAAAAACTAGTATAGATGCCAGAAATAAAGCACTTATTTACGGCCGGGAAAATGAATAAAGACCTGGACGAAAGGGTTATACCTAATGACGAATATAGAGACGCTTTAAATGTTCAAGTACACACATCTGATGGCAGTGATGCTGGAGCATTACAAAATATATCTGGCAATGAACAAATTTCTTCATTAGTTGGTATAAATATATCTACTGTAGGATCACTAAGAGATACTGAAAATAATTCAATATATTGGTTTGTAATATCTGATGGCAAAAGTATTATTGCTGAATATAATGAAGATACTGATTTGATAAGCCCAGTATTAGTTGATACAAATAATATACTAAATTTTAGTACAGATTATTTAATAACAGGAGCTAATATTATTGATGGCTTATTGTTTTTTACAGATAATCAAACAGAGCCTAAAAAAGTAAATATTGCTAAATTTAAAGAAGGTTCAACTAATTTTACATCACATACGCAAGTATACGGCAGAAACTTTATTGAATCTGATATAACTGTAATTAAGCCAAAACCTAATAATGCGCCTAAATTAACATTATCTGACACTGTTGGAGGAGATGCGGTAGAATCTTCGGCGGTTTTTAATTTTTCTAAAACTGTTGATGGCGTAGTAGGCCCTGTAGAAATTGGTGATTCTTATACAATAAATATTTTAAATACCGATAGAGATTGGAACATTGGGGATGTTTTAGTATTTACAGAAGAAGAAAATAATCCGACTGAAGAATCAACAGATGGTTTATTGATAATTAAAGGTATTATTACAGCATATAGCGGATCTACTGTTACAATAGAAATTATAACCACTTCGGATGATTATGATGTTGACAACAGTCAATATAGTATAGTAAAAGAACAGCCTGATCCTTTATTTGAATTAAAGTTTCCAAGGTTTGGTTATAGATGGAAATATGAAGATGGAGAATATTCCGTTTTTTCACCTTTTTCAGAAGTAGCATTTATTCCTGGTGAACTAGAATTCAATGCTAAAAATGGTTATAATGAGGGTATGACAAATACTGTTCGCAAAGTTGATTTGCATAGTTTTGATACTCCGCCTGATAATGTTGAAGAAGTCGAAATATTATATAAAGAATCAAATAATAATAATGTATATACTGTAGAAGCCGTTAAAAAAGACGAATTATCTACATACAATATTTCTTCTGAATTAATATATAAAATTGTTGAAAATAAACAATTGCTAAGAGCATGGGATAATGTACCTAAAAAAGCTAAAGCACAAGAAATTAGTGCAAATAGGCTTATGTATGGCAACTATGTTCAAGGCTATACTGTGGATAAAGAGCCTACAATTATTCCAAAAATATTATCAAGGGATGGTAATGGTGCCTCAATAAAATCTGATAGAACATATCAAGTTGGTGTTGTTTTCGAGGATGGCTATGGAAGACAATCGCCTGTTTTAGCAAATCAATCAGGGGTAATAAAAATAGATAGAACTGCTTCTGATAAAATAAATTTACTGTCTATTTCAGGCTCTGGAACAGTTCCAAGTTGGGCAAGCAAATTTAAATACTATATTAAAGAACCATCTGCACCATATTATAATGTTGTAGTAGATAAATATTATTTAAATAAAGATGAGCCTAGCTCAGTATGGATTTCTGTGCCGTCTGCTGAAAGAAATAAAGTAGATGAAAATACATATTTAATATTAAAAAAAGAGCATGGCTCTGAAATTGCTGTTGAAGATAAAACTGCAAAATATAAAATATTAGATATTGATAATGAAGCTCCAAACTTTTTAACTGATAAATTTACAAGTAAAGGACAATTAAAAGTTACTGCGGTTGCTACTGCCCCAGCTACAAATGCAAGTAATATTGAAGTTACAATAGCTCAAAATGATGCTGCGGTAGAAACTCTATCCTCAGGGCAATCTATAAGACTTGTAAAAGAAGGTAATAAAAGTGAATTATATACAATAAGTGATGTAACTTTTTCAGGCTCTAACAATACTACCGTATCATTAGTTGTTAATGAGGTATTTACCGATAATGATGTTGATTTATTTAGTAGCGTTACATCTATGAATATAGTATTTGGTGAAATACTTACAAAAGTTTCACCTGAATTTAAAAATAGATTTTTTATAAAATTAAAAATTGACCCTGTCCTTAAGCAACATTTATTAGCAAGAAGAGGGGAAGATGTTTCAGATTATAAAATTGTAGGAAAAAAGACTATAAAAGGTAATATTTATACAAATATAAATCCTGACTGTAGTGGGACAAGGACAGACGCTAATACTGGGTATTATTGGGAATCAAGAAGTAATGGCTCTAATATAATCAAAATACGTAGAACTGGTAAATTTAACGGGCTGAAGTGGTCATATGACGTAAATTCTAGATTTGATGATTTTTCTAGTAAACTTGATGTTGTTGGGGGGTATTTAAAATTTTCTGATGACTCTGACAATGAAATTTATGAAATAGTTTCTAGTAAAAGAACTATGGGTAATAATGGACTTGGGAAGACTCTTTTCAATAAATACCACCCTAAAAAAGTAAGTTGTAATAGATGGGTTCAATGGGAAATAGAGCTTAATAAAAATATTAATTTTACACCAAATAATACAAGCACCACTGGAGAAGTATTTATAATGGACGAAAGAGTTGATGAAAATGAAAACTTATTAACTTTAGATTCGCCCGCTATATTTGAAACTGAGCCTGAAGAAGTTGTAGAATTAGATTTATACTATGAAACTGAAGATTCATATAATATAGCAGATTGGACTTCTCCAAAACAATTAAGATGGTCAAATTGCTTTGCATTTGGTAATGGGGTTGAATCGGACAGAATTAGAGATGATTTCAATGGTACTTTGATGGGTAAAGGCGTTAGGGTATCATCCGTAATTGCTGAGCAAATTAAAGAAGAACACAAGAAAAACACGATTATATTTTCTGGTATATATAATAGTATAAGCGGTATAAATCAAACAAATCAATTTAATCAAGCAGAAGCTATTACAAAAGATTTAAATCCAGAATATGGATCAATACAAAAGCTGCATGCTAGGAATAATGATTTAATTGCTTTATGCGAAGATAAAGTATTACAAATTTTAGCAAATAAAGATGCTTTATATAATGCAGATGGTAATGCTTCTTTAATTTCTTCAAGTAATGTTTTAGGCCAAGCTGTTCCAAAAGCTGGTAATTTTGGTATATCTAAAAATCCAGAATCATTTGCAGAATATGGCAATAGATTCTATTTTACAGATAAAGCGCGTAATAGTGTATTAAGATGGGGAGGTGATGGTTTAACAGTCATATCTAATTATGGCATGGCCGATTATTTCAGTGATGCATTATCATCTAGCAAAACAGCATTCATAGGTAGCTTTGATGAAGATTTAGGTACTTATAATATTAAAATAGGTGGTGATACTGTAGGTTTTGATGAAATGGTAAAAGGCTGGGTATCAAGATATAGTTTTTTACCAGAAAGTGGTATTAGCCTTAACGCTAAATATTATACATTTAAAAATGGTAATATGTGGCGCCATAATGTAGAGTCGCGTGGTAAAAATAATTTTTATGGTGTTACATTCCCAACAAAAGTAACTTTTGTATTTAACGAAGACGCTTCAGCGGTTAAAAAATTTAAAACTTTAGCATACGAAGGTGATTCTGGTTGGGTGGCAAATTATATAAACACTAATCTTCAAAAAGGAGATGTAGCTGAATTTATTGATAAAGAAGGTAAGTGGTTTAATTATATAAACGGTGAAAAAATATATTTAGATGTCCCTGGCTTTACAGACAACTGGGAAAGTAAAAACTTTTCTAGCCAAGGAATAGGTAATCTAGAAACAATAACTGATGAGGCTGGCGTTACCGAAGGTTATATGGATGCTTACCTCGTATATACAACAGTAGAATGGCGTGGTAATACTTATGAATGTGTACAAGAATAATTAAAATTTAAATATGGCAAATACAGGTTATAAAAACTGGTTAACACTAAAAAAGTATATAAATGGTGTTGCTACTGACGAAACAAAAGCAAATAGTGTTTCTGATCCGGATTATATAGCACCGGTATTGGATCTTACTACTTGTCCTACACCATCAAACACTTGTCCGCAAATAGATAGCGCTATAAGTGATATAAATGTAATAGTAGGGGCTAGTAATACCACAATAGATCTAACAACTGTATTTTCAGATTCAGATGGGGATACATTGTCTTATATAGCTACTTCTTCTAATTCGGCTGGCGTAAGTGCAACTATCAGTGGTACTAATTTGATTATTTCATATTTAAGCGCAACTTCTGCTTCTTCAAATATAAGTGTTACGGCTTCCGATGGAACTTGTTCTGCTGTTGATTCTTTTACAGTAACTATAAGTGCTACTACCACAACTACGACTACAACCACATCAGCCCCAACATTTTATGGGCCATTCTATTTTGGTAGAACTACCAGCGGCGAAGGGGCTTGTATTTTATACCCTGATATAGATGCTTATTGGATAGATGATCCGGATTTTGAAAATGCAACTGAACTTTACGTTAATTCTTCAGGAAGTGTATTAGCTGGTGCAGATTGGTATTCTGATGGAACTATAGCGCAACAGTGGGATGGAAGTGCATTCGTAGATGCAGTAGCTTGTTAATATAAACAATATAAGTTAATGGCTTTAGAAAATTTTAATTCAACCGTATGTAATTATACTACAGAAGTAGAGCAAATATCAGCAGTAGCTGGTTCTTCTTCTATTAGTACTCATCCTTATATTGATTTAACTATGATACCTTTAGAAGGGTATTCTCTTAATATTAATAATTTTGGATATGAGTCAAATGACTATGTTGATTACGTAGTATTTTTACAAGATGGAGCTAATTTAAAAGCTAGAGCATACTTAAAAGATTTTATTTGGCCATATGAAAGGTTAAATTTAGAAGTGCCAATTACAGGTTGCGCAACTAAAATAGTGGAAGCCACAACCACTACTACCACTACTATTATTCCAACAACAACTACAACTACAACAGTAGTTTACTGTCCTGCAATTTCAGGTTACTTTATAAATAGAAGTATTGTTCCTCTACGCGGTGAAACAAGAGTATTTAAAGTTTATGGACAATTAGGAGCAAAATTTAGTTATTCAGTCATAGATAATGACAATTCTTTTTCATTGACCACTGGAACTAAAGTAATATCTACGGCGGGATTTGTTGATATACCTATTACATTTCCATTAAATGCAACGCCTAGAGTTTTTGATATTACTTTGTCAACTGTTAGTTCTTGTACTTTGCAACTTCAAACTCAACCAGCTACTTTTGAAATTTTTCAAGGAGAAAATATTACTTGGGAGGGTGATACTTACGAATGTGTTCAAGCAACCACTACAACCACTACAACAACCGCAGCACCAACAACAACCACTACAACTACTACTGCAGCACCGACAACAACAACAACAACAACAGGCACAACTACTACAACAACGACTGCTGCCCCAACCACAACAACAACAACTACTGCAGCTCCAACATTTTATGGACCATTTAATTTTGGTCAAACAACATCAGGATCAGGAGCTTGCCAATTATATCCAAGTGTTGATTCTTATTGGATAGATGAACCAGATCTAGCCGATGCAACTATAATTTATACTAATTCTTCAGGCACAAACACAGCTACAGACGATTGGTATTCTGATGGAAGTATAGCGGTAGAAGTATCTGGAGGATCGGGAGCAATAACAAATCAAGTATCTTGTTAATATAAATAAAATTTAATGATATATATATGTGCACAACCAGCTGTAAAATATTTTGGTTGGCAAGTTGATATTTTTATAAATAGTCTAGTATCTAATAATATAGATCAAAATTGCATTCATATAATATGTTCTGATAACAGTGGTATTGACCCTTATTTTGTTAAATTAAAAAATAAATACCCAAATGTTATTTTTGAATATTATAACGATACAAGAGACTATACGCATTATATACCATCTATAAAACAGCATTTGCTTTATAAACATTATAAAAAGCATTCATATTTAGAAAATGAAAATATTTTTTTAATGGATGCCGATGCTATATTAATAAAGCCTATTGATTTTAATCCTTTATTAAAAGATAATATATGGTATTTTAGTGATACTAATAGTTATTTAAATTATGACTATATACAAAGTAAAGGAGACGATATAGTTGACACAATATGCAATATCGCTGGAATTTCTAAAGATATACTTATTGCTAATAATAGAAATAGTGGTGGAGCACAATATTTATTTAAAAAAGTAAATACAGAATATTGGAATGAAGTAGTAAGACTTTCACATTCTTTATATAATAAAATAACAAAAATAAATGAATTGAAAGTAAAAGAAAATAAAGAATATCATCCTTTACAAATTTGGACTGCAGAAATGTGGGCTATATTATGGGTTGCGTGGAAAAATGGTCAAATGACTTTAGTACCAAAAATGCTAGATTTTTGTTGGGCAACAGATAATATTTCAAGATGGGATAAAACAAGTATATTTCATAACGCTGGTGTTATAGCACCAATGAAAGATTTATTTTACAAAGGAGCTTATATAGATAAATTTCCTGATTTAAATTTAAATATAACTAATGAAAAATGCTCTTGGCATTACTATGAGCTTTTAAAGAAAACATTAGCTTAACAACACAATAAAAATCGTAATAATAATAGCATGGATACTATAACTTTAACTTTTCCAAAAGATATAAATGTATCGCTACAAAAAAATACAAATGATATTGTATACTTTTTAGATAGCAATAACAAGAAAAAACGTATTGGAAAATGTACAAATATATCCGGCAAAACTATAACATGCGAAACCGAGCCGTGGCGACTAAGACCTGAAGCTGGCGACTATATATTTTTTGGTAAAGAAAATATAGTTAATTCATCTGGTCTTGTTGGCTATTATGCGGAAGTTGAAATGCAAGTTACAAGCGGTGTTAAAAAAGAATTGTTTGCCGTTAACTCAGAAGTATTTTTAAGCAGTAATTAAAATGGAAGAAATAATTTATAATTTTTTATTTGGTGATCCAAATGTACAAAAAGCATTTGTGCCTCTGATAGCAGGAGCTGCTAAACTATTAGGCGGTAAACTTCTTGCTGGTGGGGCGGCAAAGGCAATAGGCGGTAAACTATTAGGAAGTGGCATTGGGAAAGGTATACTTGGATTTGGAAAAAAACTTTTAGGTGGAAAAATGGCTGGTGCTGCAAAAGGACTCGTAGGTTTAGCTGGCGGATTGATTGGGGGAAGAAAAAGGGCTAAAGAATTAAGAGCGGCACAAGCAGAATTAGGCAAGCGACAACAGGCATATGAAAGTTTTCAATTTCAAAATCCCTATGCTAATATGCAAAATACGTATGAAGATTTGACAGTAAATACACAGGCTGCTGATTTCGCTGCTCAACAACAACAACAAGCTTTGGCGTCTACACTAGGCAACTTGCAGGGGGCCGCTGGAAGTTCTGGTATTGCTGCTTTAGCACAGTCCTTAGCGCAGCAACAATCCGCTAATTTACAATCCTCCGCGGCTAGTATTGGCCAGCAAGAAGCTAAAATAAAACAACTCCAAGCAGGGGAGGAAGCAAGGCTACAGGGAATGGAAGCCTACGGTGAAGAAAGAAAGCAACAACAAGAATTTAGAAGAACTGGTTCATTATTAGGTATGGCACAAGACGCTGTAACTGGATTAGAAGGACAAAAAGTGCAAAGACAAGAACAATTATTGGGAGGCGTTGGAAGTTTAGTTGGTAGCGGTATTTTTGGTAAAAAAGATAATCCAGCAGAGGGGTTCAAAAAGTTTGTCGACTGGAAACCATAACAATAGAAAAATAATAAATTATGGCAAATTTAGGTTTAAGATTAGCAAAAGCTAAAGTGCGCCCAGTAGATTATATTGGAGCTTTTTCAAGAGGATTTGATCCAGCTTATAAAGAGCGGATGTTTATGGAAGAAAAAGAAAAAGCAGAAAAAAGAGCTCAAGAAGAAGCAATAAGAAAACAAAAAATAGAATTAGAAAAAGATATTGCCAGTGGCTATAAAACCTGGCTTCATAAATCGCAAGGTGCAATTCCAGCAAATCAAATTGGATTAGTAACCGAGTTGTCAGAAATAAGCAAAAATATATTTCAATTTTCTAAAGGAATTGAAGATCCTATGGAAAGGTTACAATACCAAAACCAATCTTACCAAATATTAGACGGGATTAAATCTTTTTTTGAAGAGGAAAAAGAAGTTTCTGCTGCTAATGCAGAAATATTAGACAGCAGGTTAATGAGTAAAGCAAATCAATTAGATTCTGATGATTTTAAAATAGCTTTAAAAAGAAACAAAGGCGAATATGAAGCGAAATTTGACGGTGAAAAAATGATTATGATTTTTGATATTGATGGCGAAAAAAAACAAATTTTAGCCGAGGATTTACAAAATTATAATATTTTACCAAAAGCTACCGATGTTATAAAAAACAATAATGATGTCGAATTATCATTTATGAAATATGTAGAAACTCAAAAAATATTTCCCTCTTCTCCTGCATTTAATGATATATTACAAACTCATATTGATAAAATGGAAATATCAAATACGGCTGAT
>Ga0255783_10003996_pt1 | contig 13747 bp, 5 predicted proteins | sample 011ome_22_FD_179981 | JGI IMG/M metagenome (GOLD analysis project Ga0255783, IMG submission 179981) | Coastal salt marsh microbial communities from the Groves Creek Marsh, Skidaway Island, Georgia - 011507BT metaG (version 2) | ecosystem: Environmental > Aquatic > Marine > Intertidal zone > Salt... | reverse complement strand
GACATACTTTTGGTAAGACGCACGGTGCTGGTGATACAGCGCATGTTGGTCCTGAGCCTGAAGGGGCTCCAGTGGAACAACAAGGGTTCGGATGGGCCAATAGCTTCGGAACCGGTAACGGTGAATACACCATAACATCTGGTCTTGAAGGTGCTTGGACACCTACTCCAATTCAGTGGGATAATAGCTATTTTGAAACTTTATTTGGTTATGAGTGGGAACTAACGAAGAGCCCTGCTGGTGCTTATCAGTGGAAGCCGAAGAACGGTGAGGCTGCTGATGCGGTTCCTGATGCGCACAATCCAAACAAGCGTCACGCTCCAATGATGGCAACATCTGACATTGCATTAAGAGAAGATCCTGCTTACAATAAGATCTCTAGAAGATTCTACGAGAATCCAGACGAGTTTGCAGATGCATTTGCAAGAGCGTGGTATAAGTTAACGCATCGTGATATGGGGCCTAAAACCAATTACGTGGGGCCTGAAGTTCCAGCGGAGACTTTGATCTGGCAAGACCCTGTTCCTGTAGCTGATTACAAGCAGATCGAAGCCTCAGATGCAACTGAATTAAAGGCAGCTATTTTGGGTTCAGGATTATCTACTGGTGATCTAATTTTCACTGCATGGTCATCTGCCTCTACTTTCAGAGGTTCAGATCTTAGAGGTGGAGCAAATGGAGCTCGTATTGCTTTATCTCCACAGAAGTTCTGGGAGGCCAATGAGCCAGAGCGTCTATCTAAGGTACTTTCTTCACTAGAGAAAGTAAAAGCAGATTTCGACGCGAAAGGAGATAAAAAAGTTTCTCTAGCAGATCTTATTATTCTCGGTGGTAGCGCAGCAGTGGAAAAGGCTGCAGCAGATGCTGGCGTTAAAGTTGAAGTTCCGTTTACACCGGGACGCACCGATGCTACTGCTGAAATGACTGATGTCGATTCGTTTGCGGTTCTAGAGCCTAAAGCTGATGGATTTAGAAACTTTGTACAAGGAAAAGTAGACCGTCCGTTAGAAGAACTATTGGTAGATAAAGCGCAATTATTGACTTTAAGTGCGCCAGAGATGACTGTTTTAGTCGGAGGTTTACGCGTACTTGGTGCCAATCACGGTTCTTCTTCAAATGGAGTATTTACTAATAATGTAGGTGTACTATCGAACGATTTCTTCGTAAATCTATTAGATATGAGTACTAAATGGGAAAAAGGTGAAGGCGGAGCTTATATCGGTACCGATCGCACAACGGGTTCTCAAAAGTATACCGCTACTAGTGTTGATCTAATCTTTGGTTCGAACTCACAGTTGCGTGCGCTCGCTGAGGTTTATGCCGGTGCAGATTATAAAGAACAGTTTGTACATGACTTTGTAGCTGCTTGGAATAAAGTGATGAATTTAGATCGATTTGATCTGTTAGACTAATTCATTTTTTAAGTTTAGCTCAAGCCCTGAAAGTAAGACATTCAGGGCTTTTGTTTTTAATTAAAGTTGTATCATCTTTGCGACATGAATCGACTACAAGCCCTTTCTTCCAGAGAAAAACTATTGATGGCCTTTGTATTCATTGCAATACTTAGCCGACTACTTCCTCACCTACCTAATTTCACAGCGGTGACGGCAACAGCTCTTTTTGCAGGACGTCACTTTAAAAATAGAGTGCTAGCTTTTGCTGTGCCTCTACTGGTTATGATGATTTCTGATTTAATCCTCGGCTTTTACACCATAAGTTGGTTTGTTTACGCTTCATTTGCCGCGGTTGTTTTTCTAGGACAATGGTCTCAGAAAATGAATGTGCTTACCGTGTTGACTTCGTCATTTGCCTTTTTTATCATCTCCAATTTTGGAGTTTGGTTGCTTGGATATCCGATGACCCTCGAAGGTTTCCTAGCCTGTTACACGGCTGCCATCCCATTTTTTAGAAATGCTGTTTTGGGTGACCTTTTCTACGCATCGATTCTTTACTATAGCTTTAAGTGGGTTGAAGGTCGATACCTTCTTGGGGTTCAATCTTAAATAAAGCCCTATTTTCGCGCCATCAATCAAAACGCGAAATGAAAAAGTATCTAAGACTTTTTGACTTTACTTACACGTTTAGTTATAAAACTGAAATTTTATCCGGTATTACGGTTGCTTTGGCACTCGTACCAGAGGCGGTTGCCTTTGCATTAATTGCTGGGCTATCTCCATTAACCGGATTATATGCCGCTGTAGTAATGGCGCTTATTACCTCAGTTTTTGGTGGCCGACCTGGTATGATCTCAGGTGCAACTGGTGCTGTTGCTGTAGTGCTTGTTTCGTTAGTTCAATCACACGGTGTAGAATATGTGTTTGCTGCGGTAGTGCTAGCGGGTCTTATCCAGATATTATTTGGTCTTTTACGTTTAGGTAAGTTTATTCGTTTAGTTCCCCATCCGGTTATTTTTGGATTTGTGAATGGTTTAGCGATCATCATTTTCATGTCTCAATTGTCTCAATTCAAGGACGTCTCAGGAAATTGGCTAGAAGGTTCTGCATTATATCTTCTTCTTGGTTTAGTAGCTCTTACGATGTTTATTATTCATTTCTTGCCAAAACTCACCAAGATTGTACCCTCGTCTCTTGCGGCAATACTAATCATTTTCGGTCTAGTAACCTTTTTTAACCTAGATACACGTACCGTAGGTGATATTGCATCTATCAAAGGAGGCTTTTTGCCGTTTCATTTTCCGGCAATCGATTGGAGTTTTGAATCGTTGAAATTGATCGCTCCTTATTCACTCATTATTGCAGGTGTTGGGCTTATCGAAAGTCTACTTACCCTTAATATCGTCGACGAGATTACCGAAACTAGAGGTTCAGCGAACAAAGAGGCTTTAGCACAAGGGGTTGCAAATACCTTATCAGGAATGTTTTCTGGGATGGGTGGATGCGCCATGATCGGACAATCACTAATTAATGTTTCTAACGGAGCCCGTGCAAGGCTTTCGGGAATTGTTGCTGCTATCGGACTCTTGAGTTTTGTCATGTTTGGTTCATCGCTTATAGAGAGAGTACCTATGGCGGCACTAACCGGGTTGATGATTATGGTATCGATAGGAACGTTCGAATGGGCCAGCCTCCGTACGTTTAATAAAATGCCTAAGTCCGATGTTTTCGTGATGGTTCTAGTGACTTTAGTGACTGTATTTCTTCATAATCTCGCCCTTGCTGTTATCGTTGGTGTTATTATTGCTGCACTTGGTTTTGCATGGGATAATGCAGTTCGAATTCGTGCCCGTAAGCGAATCGATAAAGCTGGAGTTAAGCATTATGAAATCTATGGTCCGCTGTTCTTCGGTTCGGTAGCGGCTTTCAATGAAAAGTTCGACGTAGCTGGTGATCCTGACGAGGTCGTGATTGACTTTGCAGAGAGTCGTGTAGTCGATATGTCGGCCATTGAAGCGCTCAATAGAGTCACAGAACGCTATGCCAAGTCAGGTAAGAAAATCCATCTAAAACACCTTAGTAAAGATTGCTTGCGTCTCATTAAAAATGCAGAAAGTTTAATAGAAGTGAATATTATTGAAGATCCTACTTATAAAGTGGTCGCAGATAAAATTTAACTTTTCAAGTTAATTTTAGTACTAAAAAGCCGCTCTTTGCGGCTTTTTTGTTGAACTACACTTTGTTTTTTGCGCTATTTTACCCTAGATCAGGCGGCAAATTCAAAAGTTTGATTTCAAAAAAATGTGAAAAAATTATCGATTTGGCAAAAATGATGTGAAAAAATACAAATAGAATTCTAATAAGCCTCCGATATTTTGCGTGTAGCAATATTTGCATTACTTTAACGCCCGAAAACTAAACTTAAACTTTACTCTTATGAAAATGATGCTTAAAGGTTTTCTGTTTTTCGCGGCACTATTGTGTTTCGGTATGACAGAGGCGCAGACTGTTTCAGGTACTGTTTCTGATAATCAGGGACCGTTACCAGGTGCAACAGTCGTAGTTAAAGGTACAGCTACGGGTACTACAGCAGACTTCGATGGTAACTATTCGATTTCAGCTAGTGCAGGAGATGTACTTGTGTTCTCTTATGTAGGTTACACTGCACAAGAAATTACTGTTGGCAACCAGAGTACTATCAATGTAGTACTTGAAACGTCTAACCAATTAGATGAGGTAATTATTACAGGTTATGGTAGTGTTACAAAACGTGATGCAACTGGAGCTGTAGATGCTATTGATTCTAAAAGTTTTGACTTAGTTGGGGCTGATTCTCCTGCTCAATTACTTCGAGGTAAGGTCTCGGGAGTTCAGGTTACTAGTTCTACTGGTGAACCTGGGGCTGGTGTTTCTATCCGTGTTCGGGGTAATACTTCGGTACGTTCAGGAAATGAACCTCTAATCGTAGTGGATGGTATACCTCTTGCTGGTGGTAACACTTCTGCTGGAGTTGGTGATTTTGGTCTGGGAGGCAGCAGTGCTAAGAACCCTCTAAACTTTATTAACCAAAATGACATCGAAAGCATTAGTATTTTGAAAGATGCTTCTTCAACTGCTATTTACGGTTCTAGAGGTGCCAACGGAGTTATTGTTATTACGACCAAACGTGCAAAATCTGGGGACGCATCTGTATCCTATCAGGGCTCTGTAGGTTTTTCGTCATTTGCAGAGAATTCTTCTTTCGTAGATGTTATGAGTACCAGTGAATTCAAGTCAAATCTTCCTTCTACCACAGCTGCGGATATTGTTGCTGAAAATGGTAATTATTATTGGAGAGATATTATTTTCCAGGATGCAATGACCACTAATCATGACGTAACTTTTTCTAAATCTAGCCTAAATTCTTCGACAAGGTTATCTATTGGTGCAAACCTTCAAGAAGGTATAGTTCAGAAGACTGGTATGGATAAATATAATGTGTCATTTATAAACACTAATAATCTTTTTGATGACAAGTTAAATGTTCAGACTCGAGTTCTATATTCTTCTATTGAAGATCAACGTGGACTTTTAACCAATAATGCGGGTTACCAAGGTAACTTACTAGGTACTGCATTGTACTGGAGACCAACCCTTAATACTAGAACATCGGCTGGTGATTATACTTTCATTTCTGAGGATTATATCAACCCAGAGCACCTTAGAGATGCTTTTGACAGTAATACAACTACTAATAGATTGTTAGCTAGTGTTACAGCAACACTCCAACTTAGTGATAATTTGTCGTTTAAAAATCTGTATGCTGTTGATAATGTTGTTTCAAACTCAGGAACACAAGTTTTACCTACCTTAAAGATTCAGGATTTGAATGTGGATGGTTATAGAGGTCTAGCCTCTGTTAATTATGACAAGCGATTAAATAAAACATGGGAAAGTACCCTTAACTATGTCCAAAGCAATGGTGATCTTTTAGTTGATTTACTTGGGGGATATTCTTACTATTCTTATTCTGCTGAAGGAAATGGATTTAGTGCTGAAGGTTTTAATGCTGATCAAACAGACCTACTGAATAACATAGAAGGTAATGTTGGTAAAGCCAATTCTTATTCAGTTTATTCATTTGCTAATCTGGTAGAAATACAATCTTTATTTGCAAGAGCAGCCCTTACATACGATAAATTATTGGCAACCATAACCTATAGAATTGATGGTTCGTCAAAATTCGGTGAAGGAAATAAATACGGTTCTTTCCCTTCTGTTGGTGTTGGATATAAACTAATTGAAGATCAGACAGGAATTTTGAATAATGTTAAAGTTCGTGGTAACTGGGGTGTTACAGGTAATCAAGAGTTCGCTGTAAATTCAGCAATTTCTAAATCGAGATATTTTGGAGGTAGTATTAGCACTGTAACAAATGCCAATCCTGATTTAGAGTGGGAAACTACTACTTCATATGGTGCAGGTATTGATTTTACTCTATTAGATGAAAAGTTAACAGGTTCTTTAGATTATTTCTTAAAAAGCACTGAGAACTTAATTTTCCCAGTTCCAGCGGCAGCTACTAAGCCTGGACCTGCTTCTCCGAGATTTGTTAATTTACCAGGTACTCTAGAAAATACTGGTTTTGAGGTCGGACTGTCTTACAATGTCGTTTCTAATGATAATCTTAATTGGGATATATCCGCTAATTCTTCTTTTATCTCGAATGAAATTCAAGATTTCGGTGGATTTGTTCAAACCGGTCAAATTCACGGACAAGGTCTGTCAGGTGCATATGCACAAGTTCTTACAAATAATTATCCTTTATATACTTACTATTTGTTTGATTTCCAAGGTTATGATTCTGCTGGTGCGTCTCAGTATATCCAACCTGATGGTAGTGTTGGTCCGCTAGGTAGTGCAGCTAAAATTCTTGATAAAGATATCCAGGCACTTCCAAAAACTAATCTTGGATTCTCAACCAATTTGCGTTACAAAGATTTTGACCTTAGCACTTCATTCTATGGAGCTTTTGGACATTACATTTATAATAATACCTCAAATGCTTATTATTTTAGAGGAGTTTATCCTTCAAGAAATATTCCTGTTAGTATAATTGAAGCTGGTCAAGCATCTGCTGATCCTAACTCTCCATCTACCAAATTTCTTGAAAAAGGTGATTTCTTGAGATGGTCTAATTTAACTATTGGTTATACTCTTTCAGGTTCTATTCTTGATAAACTAAACGCCTCTAGTGCTAGGGTTACTTTTTCTGGTAATAACCTAGCTACCTTTACCAACTATACTGGATTTGATCCTGAAGTTGACATTGATAAATCGATGGGAGGAGTTCCATCAACAGGTATGGACTATTTGTCATACCCAAGAGCGAGAACATATACTATTGGACTTAATCTAACATTTTAAACTTTTACAGTATGAAAAATAAAATTTATAGCTTCCAAAAGCTTTTATTTGCACTTCCTGTGGTTGTCTTGATAGGTTGTACTGACCTTGAGGAGATACCTTTAGATGGAGTAGTTCCTCAAGCTGGTGCAAGCGGAGCGACAGCAGACCTTATTACCTTAAAAAAGGATATTGCATATTTTTATAATGAATGGGCACGCCGCCTAGGAATTACGGAAATGCCAGCTGATGGTATGGCAGGTCCTACCAGAGGTGGTGACTGGGATGATAATGCTGCTTTACGTCAAATACATGGTCACCAGTGGGCTCCTGATCATCCTTGGATTAGAGATTCTTATAATGGCTTTATGACTGGTATTTATAATGCTGATTTAGTGTTGAATAATAGTGGTCAAGCTAATATTCATCCTCACGCCAAATTTGTTAAGGCATTCATGTATTATCATATGATGGACAACTTTGGTCAAGTTCCGTATCGTGAATCTTATGATGATATGACTAAAGATGCTTTGGTTTATAGTAGATCTGAGGCTTTTGATATTGCGGCTCAATTAGCTCAAGAAGCCCATGATGCCCTTCCAGAGAAAGGGGATGATGCTACTTTAATTACAAAGGATGCAGCTAAAATGCTATTGGCTAAACTGCACCTTAATAAGGCTGTTTTTAAATCTGAACCAGGATCGACTGAGTTTACTCATGATGCTGCAGATATGACTAAAGTTATTCAATTAGTTTCAGGTATGCAGTCAACCCTGAATGTAGCTGATGGAGATCCAGCCTACAGTTGGTGGCATAATTTTGATGTTGATAACCATTTAAGTAATGAAATTATCTTTTCTCTAAAGAAATTAACTGCGGGTGGTTCTGAATCGGTTGGTGATACTCAATACATGTGGAGAATGGGTATGCACTATAATCAGACACCTGGTGGATGGAATGGACCTGTAATTACCGGTGAATACTACAGCAAGTATTTTTCTTCTGATGATCCTCGTCAAGAATATGAGAATGCCGATATCATTGAGCGCTTAGGTAATCCTGTTGGTATTCAAAAAGGTCAGATGTATGCTCCGGGTGGAACTACAAAATTGAAAGACCGTAAAGGGAATGATTTAGTTTATTCTCCATTTACCGCTGATATTGGACTTGTTGTTCTGGACCCTGTTGCTATCGAATCTGCAGGATATCGTCCAATGAGATATATTCCTGGAGAGGATCAAAGTAATAGTGATAATGATAATGTAATTTTCAGATATTCTGATGCTCTTTTAATGAGTGCAGAAGCTGCCTTACGAGGTGGCTCTGGAGGTGACGCACAAGAAGCCTTAGATGCCGTTCGTTCTAGAGTTGGCTTAGAATCTATTCCAGCTAGTTTGGAAAACGTGTACGCAGAGAGAGCACGTGAACTTTGGATGGAGGGTTGGAGACGAAATGATATGATTCGTTTTGGAACGTTCCTTGAACCAAAGGCACTTAAACCAGCTGCTTCGGATGCTAGAGCACTTTTATTTCCATTTCCAGCTGATGCCCTCTTAAATCCTAATATTACTCAGAATCCTGGTTATTAGTATTTAATTAATAAATGTAAATTAGGGGTGGATTTCCACCCCTTTTTTTATGAGAAAAATTAGCCTATTTGTTGTATTGTTATTGTCGATCTCTTGCAATAATAGAATAGAACCAACACTTTTCGAGTCTATTAAATCCTCTAAATCAGGTATTTCCTTTAAGAACATAGTCACTTCTAGTAGTGATTTGAATGTCTTCAAGTATAGAAATTTTTATAATGGAGGAGGTGTTGGAATTGGTGATATCAATAACGATGGTTTGAATGATGTTTATTTAACCTCTAATATGGGTTCGAATAAATTATTCTTGAATCTAGGTAATTTTCAATTTAAGGACATCACAGATGATTCTGGTACTGGTGGAAATGCTCCTTGGAGCACAGGTGTTAGCATGGTTGATATCAATGCAGATGGATTACTCGATATCTACGTTTCTAATGCTGGTATAGAGGGCGCTGAATCTCGATTTAATGAATTATTCATCAATAATGGTGATAATACATTCACTGAGTCTGCGGGAATTTTTGGTTTAGCGGAAAGTGGTATTACTACTCACGCTTCTTTCTTTGACTTTGATAATGATGGCGATCTAGATGTATACTTATTGAATAACAGTTTTATTCCTGTATCTGCCCTTGGTTATAATAATAAACGCGAAATCGATGAGGATCAATGGAGTGTCTCTACCGAATATATGGGTGGTGGGGATCGATTATTGCGTAATGACAAAGGTTATTTTGTTGACGTAACCGAAGATTCTGGAATTTTTAATAGTCTAATAGGGTTTGGCCTTGGAATCACAACAGGAGATATCAATAAGGATGGTTTTATTGATTTATTTATTAGTAATGATTTTTATGAAAGAGACTATTTGTACATAAATCAGCATGACGGAACCTTTAAAGAGGAGGGATTAAAATGGATGAATCATTCAAGTCATTCTTCAATGGGTGCTGATATGGCCGATTTGAATAATGATGGTTATTCTGAAATATTTGTGACCGACATGCTCCCTAAAGAACATGAAAGGTTAATGAATTTGACCGACTATGAGGGTTATGATGTTTATGCCTTAAAACAGAAACTTGAATTTGGTCATCAGTTCATGCAGAATGCACTTCATTGGAATAATCGAAATAGTACATTATCTGAAATTGCCTATCACTCTGGAGTTGCCGCAACTGATTGGAGCTGGGGAGCTCTTCTTTTTGATATGGATTTAGATGGTTATCGAGATATTTTCGTAGCTAACGGTATATTTCATGATTTGACTGATCTTGATTTCATGAATTACTTTGCAAATGATGCTCTAAAGGGATTGATTCAAGGAACTAAGAAGGAAAGTATTATGGATATCATTAACAAGATGCCAAGTACTCCTATTCCTAATTACGCATTTAAGAATTTAAAAGGCTCAGGGAAGTTTACTGATTCTTGGAAATCTGATTTTTCCACTCCTTCTTTTTCAAATGGTGCTGCCTACGGCGATTTGGATAATGATGGTGATTACGATCTTGTAATAAACAATTTAAACCAAGATGTTTCGGTTTACAAAAACCTTTCAATGGAGAAAGGAGCGAATTCTATTAGTCTGAAATTAAAGGGGGGTAATCAAAATAAAATGGCCATTGGATCAAAGATTACTACTTACGCTAATAATCAAATTGTTGATTTTACTGAATTGATTCCTTTTCGAGGTTTTCAATCTTCTTCTGATTATACCTCGATTATTGCAATCCCATCAGATCTAAAGATTGATTCAATAGTTGTTGATTGGGATAATAAAATGCAGTCTATAATTATTGATCCAAAGCCAAATACTAGATATGAAATTTCTTACGAGAATGCGGAGGAGAAATCACCAAATGAATCTGCTCCAGAATTGAATCCATTATTTGCCAAGCTTAATGATGATATAGATATGCGTCATAAGGAAAATCATTTTATAGATTATAACTATGAAATTACCGCTCCAGAAATGCTTTCTAGAGAAGGTCCTGGAATTGCTGTTGGTGATGTTGATAATGATGGTAAATCTGATATATTTTTAGGTAATAGTTTTGGTTACGAATCAATGCTCTTTACTCAAAATTTGGAAGGAGGTTTTCAAATATTAAAAGAGGATTTCATTGATTTGGTAAATCTTGAGGTTACTGCAGCGGAGTTTATTGACTTTGATAATGATGGAGATCTCGACTTGTATATTGGTACTGGCGGAAACCAGTCTAATATGCCTGTAGATTATTATTTCGATAGGATTTATGAAAATATAGGAGAGGGTAGGTTTTTGCCAAATAAAGACGCCTTACCTCCAATCCCAACGAATACTAGTGTTGTTGCCCCGCAAGATTATGATCAAGATGGGGATATTGATTTGTTTATTGGAAATAAGTCTTTAAATGGAATTTATGGAGTCACCCCAAAATCCTTAATATTAGAAAATTTAGGTAACGGGAAATTTTCTAATGCTACTAATAAGCATTCTAAAGATTTAGAAAAAGCCGGAATGATTAGTGATGCAAAATGGATTGATTTTAATAATAATGGTGTCAGTGATTTGGTCGTAACAGGATCCTGGATGAGTCCGCTTATCTTTATCAATAACAATGGAATACTTCAGAAGACAGTATCAAATTTAGAGGGATTATCTGGGTGGTGGAATTCTATCATTGAAGGCGATTTTAATAATGATGGACGGTTAGATTTTATCCTTGGAAATAAAGGAGATAATAACTTTTTGTTTGATCCGAAACAAAAATTAGTTCTCCGCATTAATGATTTTGATGCCAATGGAACCTTAGATCCAATTCTTTCTAAAAGTCAAATAAGAGACCTTCCCATCCACACAAAGAATGAACTTCAAAGCCAATTAGTACAAATTAAGAAACAATTACCTTCTTATACGCAATACGCAAAAAGTGAATTAAGGGATATTTTACCGATTGATAAATTACAGTCATCTATCATTAAAGAAATTCAATCTTTGAATTCGATTGTAGTGCTTCAAACAGAAACTGATTTAAATTTTGAAATCAAACAATTACCTTCTGAAATACAACGTAATTCTGTTAATACCGGAGTAGTTCAGGATATTAATGGTGATTCATTTATGGATGTAATCTTATTCGGTGGACAAGATCATTTTAAACCACAGTTTTCAAAGAATGATGCTGGTTATGGAGAAGTTCTTTTAGGGAATGGTACCGGTGAATTTAATTGGATTCCTTATGATGCGTCTGGTTTTAAGATTAAAGGTGTAGTTCGTGATGTAAGGATGTTGGGTTATAAAAATCAAAATGTTATTGCACTTTTTAAAAATGATGAGGAAGCAGAGTTTTATGTCAAGAATAACGAGTAGATGTTTCATTTCCCTTTTAGTAGTAATTTTTTCATCCTGCTCTCGGGCATATTTACTTGAACGTTTAGACTCAGAAGATTCTGGTGTTTATTTTACCAATGAAATTATTGATAGCGATGATCTGAGTATTCTTGATTATTTGTATTTCTATAATGGTGGAGGTGTCGGTGCAGGTGATTTTAACAAGGATGGTTTACAGGATTTATTTTTTATATCTAATCAAGGTCAAAATAAATTATACCTCAATCAAGGTGATTTAGTATTTAAGGATGTTACCGAAGCCTCTGGAATAAGGACTAGTTCTTCTTGGAATACTGGAGTTTCGATCGTTGACATAAATAACGATGGTTGGTTGGATATTTATGTAAATGCCGTTGTAGGTATTAATGGGTTTACTGGCCATAGTGAACTATGGATAAATCAAAAAAATGGAACTTTTTTAGAGCGATCTAAAGATTTTGGATTGGATCTAAGGCTTTACAGTGTTAGTACTGTATTTTTTGATTATGACAAGGATGGTGATTTAGATGCCTATGTTGTAAATCACGGTCTGCATCCCGATCGAAATTTAGAATATTCAAAAAACAAACGTGACTCTCAATTATTTCCAACCAATGATCGCTTACTTCGTAATGATGATGGTTATTTCATTGATGTTACTCTGGAATCAGGATTGGTTTATGGAAATATTGGTTATGGATTAGCTGCAGTTACTTCAGATTTTAACCAAGATGGCTGGGATGATATTTATGTTTCAAATGATTTCTATGAAAATGATTATTTCTACCTGAATCAGGGTGATGGAACGTTTAAAGAGTCTTTATCTTCTTTTTTCACCCAAACCTCTCAGTTTTCTATGGGTGTTGATTTTGCAGATTTGAATGATGATTCTTACCCAGAGATTTTCACCCTAGACATGTTGCCTAAAGATGAGGTCGCTCTAAAACGTTCTATTGATGAGAATACTATTCAATCCATTATAAGAAGGAGAAAACTTGGATATATTGATCAATTTCCAAGAAATCATCTTCAACTTAACTATAGAGGCAAATCGTTTCGAGATATAGCAAACAAAGCTGGTATAGAAGCAAGTGACTGGAGTTGGAGCGCTCTCCTCTCAGATTTAAATAACGACGGGAACAAAGATTTATATGTTACTAATGGTATTCTACGTAGACCAAATGATGGTGATTTTATAAAATATATCTCCTCTGATCAGGTATCAACCACACTGAATAACACCAAGATTCTTGATGCTGAAGCTATTAAAATCATGCCTGAGGGGTTAGTCTCAGATAAGGTTTACACGGGTTTGGGTGATCTCAACTTTATTGATGTTTCTCGTGATTGGGTCTATGGTGGGATGCCTGATTCTAGTAATTCAGGACTTCTATTAGTGGATTTAGATAATGATGGCGATCTGGAGGTAGTTCTAAATGGCACGAACCAAGGTGCCTCCATATACGTTAACAATACTTCTGAAAAAAGTATGGGTAATTACCTTAAGATTCAGCTTAAGGGCCCTCGTTTGAATACGACAGGGATTGGATCAAAGGTCTATGTTTTTGCCAAGGAAAAGTTGTTCTACGACCAGTTTATTTCCTCTCGTGGTTTTCTTTCTAGTCAAGCACATGAAATCCATATTGGTGTAGGAGAATCGGTAATTGATTCAGCCTTTGTAGTTTGGCCCGACAATTCTAAGCAGTATTTTAGTGCCGTACCTAATTCAAAAATAATTGTTGATTACAAAGAAGATAATTATTCAAGTTTTGATGATATCAAGAGGTTTGAAGATTACAAGATTAGGGATACTTTAAACTATAAAATTTTTTCAAGAGACTATCCAGAATTTGATCGAGAACGATTACTACCGTTGGGAATAACTTCTACCAATCCTGTTGTTGCTAAATCCGATTTGAATAATGATGGTATTGATGACTTTTACTTAGGAGGGTCTAAAGGTTTCCCTGGTAGTTTATGGCTGAGTACTTCAGATAGTTGGGAGAAATTTGATATTAAGT
>Ga0255783_10003985_pt1 | contig 13772 bp, 10 predicted proteins | sample 011ome_22_FD_179981 | JGI IMG/M metagenome (GOLD analysis project Ga0255783, IMG submission 179981) | Coastal salt marsh microbial communities from the Groves Creek Marsh, Skidaway Island, Georgia - 011507BT metaG (version 2) | ecosystem: Environmental > Aquatic > Marine > Intertidal zone >... | reverse complement strand
GATTGAGCTCCTATTAGCTATGGCCATAGGGGGCATGCTTTTGGTTGCGGCTGTCTCTTTGCTTGTTACCGTTTCTCAGGCATGGGCCAACCGACCCGCTACTCGCGATGCTTTTGATGCGCACATTAATGGGGTGGCTAATTTTCTCCATGCTACGATGGAAGAAGCCAGCTTGCCCTCAGTAAAGGGGGGGAGTAATGCGATTGTCGACCTCCAGCGCCCTGTTGGTTTTTCGGATTCAGATGAGCCATTGATTCACTTTTATCTTCGGGAGGCTCCACCATTATTTGTTTGGCCCAAAGGGGTAGCAACCCGGGTACATACCTATCTTTATATCGATGAAGACGAGGGCTTATCTTTTCTATGGTTTTCTGAGTTACAAGAATTGGAGAAAAACGAAAAGGGCCTTTTGGAACCAGAAGAAGAAAGTGATTTGATGAAGACGCCGATCAGTAAATTCTGTAGGCAAGTGTATTATTGTTATTACGGGGATGAAGATGACAAGGAGGGCGATATCAAGCAGTGGGACATTAAGGATGAATTGGAGGAAAATATACAGACCGGTAAATATCGTATCCCCGCATTTATCAAATTGGTTTTCAGATGGGATGAGGAAGACCTTGAGCGGACAATTACCCTGGCGGTGGAATCTATTTCGCCAAATGGTTTGCAGGAGGATCCATTTTGAAGGAGACGGCCTTGCAAAAGAGAGGGTCTATCCTGATTTTTGTCTTAGTTCTCATTGTTCTTCTCTCAGTGATTGCCACGAGATTAATGCAAGAAACAATTCAGGAGATGCGCTATGTAAGCCAGCAACATTTTAGGGATAATCTGCGAACGCACGCCTATTCCGTACTCGATCTTAGTGTCGGGGTGCTTAACGAATTCAGAATGATAGAAAGAACATTGCATGCCCCCTCTCAGGGGTGGGGGAATCCTTTAAGTTACTCGGAAATTGAACCGTTTGAGAGTAATGTGAACTGGGATGTTCAGATTATCGATGAGTCTGGTAAAGTCCCTTTCTCTTCTACCCGGGAGGAGGATATGGTTTATCTTTTTGCAACCATGGTTTCCGATGATTCTTTGGTCGATGAAGACGATGGGCAGCCTTTTTATGATGCCTTGATGGATTGGCAGGATGCCGATGACGAAGAACGGGACGAAGGGGCTGAAGATGATTATTACGAGGATCTTAGCCCGCCTTACTTTACACCGGGGCAAAGAATTGAAAATTTTGAAGAATTTAGGATGATCAAGGGGTTTGCATACGATTATGATGATCCCGATAACTCCGGTGTCTTTTACGGTGTAGACGGGATAGAAACAGCCAACTTACAAAATTTTCGGAATTCCTTTTCCTTTTTTCACGATGGTTCTGTAAATATCAACGGTGCATCTGATTTTTTGCTTCGCTTTCTGTGTGGGGAAAATGAAGGGCTTTACGAAGATTTAAAAGCAGGACCTAGCTCTTACTCTAAGGAATCGAGTTTTTTTACTTCAATGAACGACCCAGTACTTTCTCGCATTTCCCAAAAAACAGGGATAAGATTGGGGGCCAGTGCCAGCATGTTTCGTTTGTTAATTACGGTTTCCAAGGGGAAAGCCAATTTTCAACTTCATGCCGTCATAGGACTGGATGGTGCTGACCCTCGATCGGCTTCGGGGCGAGGAAAGAAAAAGATCAAATCTAAAAGCCCGCAAAATCAAAAAATTAAATATCCTTTCCGGGTTCTTTCCTTGCGAGAAAACGAGAATTTGATCGACTGAAACCCTGAATTGAAATAAAAATAGAGGTTGAATGGAGGAAAATGCTGACAGTGGCACAGGCCTACATCTCGGAGAACTTCGCGAAATAACCCTGCTCATACCTGGGGAGCACTTTTTTTGCGAAGCAATCCCTTTGCCAAATGGTGCTCAAGATAAAGACTTGGAAGGTATTGCTTCCCTTGCTTTGGAGGACGATAGTTTTTCGCCTTATCCCATCGATCAGCTTGCATGGGGCTTTTGGGGTTCGGTTGAAATGGGGCGAATCATGGTTTTTGCCACCCCATTTATAAAACTCCGTAATTTAGGCTGGCAAAACCTCGAACACTTTCGCCGTGTCTTTCCTTCTTTTGTTTCCCTTTTAGTTGCCAAGTTTGACAAGCCAATGGTTCGGTTTCTTTTATCTGAAGAAACCCTTACGGCTGCGGCTTACCGGAAAGATTGTACGATTCCGGAATGTATTTTTTCACTGCCAGCTGATCCGAGTGATTTGGAGTCCGTGGAGGGGGCACGGGCAAAACTACTGTCCTTATTGGATCTAGGGAAATACGAGATTGAACCTGACATTCTTGTTCTTGAAGAATTTTCCAGGACCAAAGATGGCTTTTTTAAATTTGATCACCGATGGATGGAAGGGAAAGACTCATCGCTCGAGCTAGAACAAGATGTAATGTTAGCGGCTGATGAATTGTGGAAAGTAGACCTTCGTCCTCCGTTATTTAAAGGAACAGAACAAAAAAGAAGGAGGTTATCCCGATTGAAGTGGAACGCCATGATGAGCTGGGGCCTAGGAATGGCCGCGGTTTTATTAATGTTGGCCGCGGTTAACTACCTTCGAGTGGTTGCTGCAGGTAAAGCCCTTGAGGCCCAACAGATGTTTGCCGAAGTTCCGAAAGTCCGAGAAGATCAAAAACTCCTTGAAAAGCTTAGGCAGAATAAATTGGGCGGAATTGATGTATTTGGTGCATTGGGTAGGTTGGCCGAGCATCGCGGGGTGGGACTGGATGGCCCAGACTTGTGGTTTTCCGAAGCTCATTTTGAAAGCAGAAATGAAGTGAAGTTGGAAGGGCAGGGGAAAAATGTGGAAGCGATCAATAACTTTATTGAACAACTCGAACTTAAGGAGGTTGCCTTGATTAATAGAAATAGATCAGGGGATGAAATTAGGGAAATTGAGAGTGACGGGGGAAAGACAACCTTTAGAATTGAGTTTAAATTAATGGAGGAAAATAAAGCTCAAGGAAAGGAAAAGGAATCAGGGGCGACGGAGGTAGAGAAAGACGGATGAAAGCATTAGAAAAGCTCTTTTTCCGTCTTTCTGATCGTGAGCAAAACCTTTTGGTTATTACTTTGTGGCTCCTTCTGATTGTGGTTGGGTACAAGTTCGTCCTACAGTCAGCTTTAGTTGAGTATTCAACTCTTGAGGATGCTGAGCATAACATGACTATTTATCGTGAGTTTATTAAACTCAAGCCTTCTATTCAAAAAGCTCTGGAGCAACAGAAGATTGAGCAGGAAAATAAAAGCTATAACAAAAAGAATTTAAGCAATCGTGCTTCTACCCTTGCCGACCAAGTATTTCCCCAGCGAGACTACAGGGAGTTGGACACAATTGAGCGAGAGCGCTACTCTCAGCATCGTGTTAAAATTACATTTGAAAGAGCCAGCTATCCCCAAGTTGAGGAATACGCAACTTTGATCCGACAAGAACGTCCCTACATGTTTCTCAGCGAAGTGAAGATAGAGCCCAATTACCCCCCCAAGTCCAGACCCTATGACCCCACTACCTACGATGCTGTCTTTGAAGTTAGCTCCGTTGAATTTATCAACCAATGAAATTATCAGTCTTTAGTTTTCTTTTTTTAAGTTTTTTGCTTAGCAGTCTTTTAGCCCAAGTGCCCTTGAGCGAAGAAGGTTCTCCTCCTTTGGTGGTCCCTGCGGTGGACCCCGTCGATGATGCTGATTTTTCTTTCGGGGCGTTAACTGATCCTGAAGAATTATCTACAATATCGGGCTTGGATGATCCGATGGAGCGTCTACGCCTTCGAGATCATGATACCAATATGATTTTGGACATGATCCAAATGATTACTGGTCGGTATATTCTGCGTCCTCAAAATCTACCTGCAGTTAAGATTACATTCGACAGCATGAATGTTTTGACAAAAAGAGAGACCCTTCGGGCTCTGGAGAGCCTTCTGGCCATGAATGGAATTGGTATAACCAAAATGGATGACTTGTTTTTTAAGGCAGTTCCCGCCTCTGGGATTAATGTACATGTACCCATCTGGCTAGACGGGCCAGCATCGGTATTGAGACCCAGTCAGCGAATTTATGTGAAGATGTTTCATCTTGATTATGCTCCAGCATTGGAAGTAAGGGAGCAACTTAATCCCTTTGCGACCCCGAATGTCGGTTCTCTTATCGTTTTTGAAAAAGCGAATAGCATATTAGTGACCGACTCTTTGTTGAACCTGCAGCGTATGGAAAGGCTTCTGGACTCCATTGATAAGCCGATTAGCAAGGATGACCTGGGCATGGAGTGGATTGTCTGGCCCGTTAAGCATGCCGGGGCCAGAGAGCTGGAGAGTAAATTAAAGTCGATGATCGAAGGAAGTTTCAAACCGTTTCTTGGCGGAACCACAAAAGTAGACTCCGATGACCGGACCGGGAACCTTATCATTGTGACTCGCAAGGAAAACAAAGAGACCTTGAAATTCATCCTAGAGACTTACGATGCTCCCATTAAGATGAAGACAACCAGTAAACTTTTTAAACTTCAGCATGCTGAGTCCAAAGATATACAATCCATTTTGGATGAAGTGATTAAAAATCAGCAACGCATTAAGCAGCAAATTCAGGGAAATAAGTCGAATGCGAGGGCCTCGTCGGCCAAAAAACCTCCGACGCCCTTGGGGGCTAATAATTCCAATTCACCAGCTCAATCTTCGTCAGATTCAGGAGGAGCAGATGGTGCCCATGAATTTAGTGATTTTATAACCATCTCCTCCGATGAAAGAAGTAATGCCATCTTGGTTTACGGTACTAAGGAGGATATTTCTGAAATCGGACGAATGATCGAATCCTTGGATCAACCCCTGCCTCTGGCCCGTATCGATACTATTTTCGTGATGGTTGACTTAACCGAACAAAATCAGCGCGGGATCGACTCCCTTTTCGGTGGTTTGGAGTGGTCCAAGTACGCACGTGGTCCCAGAGGTGAAGGCTTGTTTGGTGACCCAGTGACAGGCACAACCACAGGCGATAGTTCCTTAACTAGCTCTGGTGATGTTACAGTTACTAACGCTCAGAATGAAACCTTGCAGGGTGTGCTGGGTGTTCCCGGCCTTAATACATCCATTCCTTTCCAGCTTCATGATTGGGAACTGACTGGAATTCGCTGGGAGCAAATATTTGCCTTATCATCTGAGCGTAATGATGTGCGTATTTTCTCGACTCCATCCCTTATGGTTTCACACAATGCACCAGAGGTTCATATTCTTATTGAGGATGAGCGAAACATAGTGGTCCCAACATATTATGGGAATGTTTCAACTTCTGAAGGTTCAAACACTGGGCAGCGAGACCAAATTACTGCCAAGACAGAGTTGCAAATTAAAAAGCCTAAAATTGGTTTGCCGCAGATGGATGAGAATGGAACAATTATTTCGCATGGATCCATTTTTATGGAGGTTGAAGTGAAAGCTGAAAAGTTTGATGAGACACAAAGCAACACATATCAGGGGCAGTCTTTGCCGGGTAAAAAGGTTCGGGAAGCCAAGTCAATGGTTACAATTCGAGATGGCGAAATTATTGTCCTTGGTGGCTTACAGGAAGTGCAGGTTGATTCTACGGAATCTAAGTATAATCTGTTGAGTGATATACCCTATTTTGGTGAGAAATTCTTTCGGCCTAAGACCGTAAAGTACACCCCCACAGAATTGCTGATTTTCCTAAAGCCGACAATAATCAAGCCTAATTACAATGAGACTGCGGCCAATGTGAAATCAATAGATACCCGCATTGAAGGAACTTACGCCCCAAAATTTGTTTCACCATCTGGTAAAATTTTAGGCATGCCTGATATCGACGGGAAAATCCAACCCAACCACAACCCCAAAGATAATCCGGCCAGTATTCCCAGTCTCTCAAGATGAGAAGTCTTTCCTTAAGCAGTTTCCGATTATTTCTTTTGTTGTGTTTTTTTTCAAAAGTGGCGGTCTTGTGTGGTCAATCTAATCCTTTTTTGCGACCAGGAGAACAAAATAGAAAGCTTCCGCCGGTGGTTAGGCCAGCTCCTCCCCCCCCCGCACCAAAACCGATTAATTCAAACTTGGAGCTGAGAGGGTTCTTTAAATTTAAAGAGGTCTGGCATTTTGCTATTTTTGATAAAGTTAAGAATAAAGGTTTTTGGCTAAAGAAAGGTGAAAGCTTTGATGATGGTAAGATCTTAATAGAAAGTTTCGATTCTAATTCTGAAACTGTTAGGCTCAAGGGAGGTCAAAGTTTAACTCTGAAAGCATCACAACACCAGGTTATGCCAGTTCCCAGTGCCCAGCCGGTGCAGAAGAAAACTTCAAAAGTTGTTCCTTCTAAGTCACCGGTTCGATTGCCGAAACCGGGCTTACCTAGCGTGAAAATACCAGCTCGCAATCCATCTGGCTCTTCCCGCCCGTGAATCTCCAAATAAGCCATGAGTAAAGAAGAAATGATCGATCTTGAAGAGGAAGCTTCTGCCGAGGATTCCGTGCCAGAGTTTTCCATCGATAAGCAGGATCATATGGAATGGTGGCCGGAGTTGTCCGATTTAGATCGTTTAAATGTTCTCGGGGCTCACCGAGAGGATCGAGCTAGGCTGTTAGCCTCTAAAGATTCAAAATCCTTGGAAGTGACCATGAAGGAAATTGCTCGTAAGTCCGGGTATTCCTATCTCGAAGATTTCAATTTGTCCAAAAATCCCACAAAACTTCTTCCGTTAAGACTCATACATTCATTTTCATGCCTTCCAGTTGTTCCTGCGGTTGAAGGGGCTAAAGAAAAACCCAAAATCCTGTGCGTCGATGATGAAAAAGCAATCCTTCAGGGTTTTAAGCTTCACTTGCGTAATGATTTTGATGTTCATGTTGCATCCAGCGGAGATGAGGGAATTGAAACCTTTAGGAAAGAAGGAGATTTTTCACTTGTTCTTTCAGATATGAGAATGCCGGGGATGAGTGGCTCGAGTATGCTTACTGAAATTAGAAAGATCGATCCTCAAATTGTAAGCATTTTAATTACTGGTCATTCAGATTTTGAAATAGCAAAAGATGCAATCAACTCCGGCAATGTTTTTAAGATTCTCACGAAGCCTTGTCCGGCAGAAAAATTGATTGAGGTGCTCAAAGATGGAGTGAGGAAGTTTGACCAAAATGTTGGCAATAAACTTTTACTCAAAGCAGATGATTCAAATATTCACCTTTTGACATTATGGCCACCAACCGAAAGAATGAGTCGTTGGGTTTTTGCTGTATCTGGCCGTAAACCTATATGGTTTTTGGGGCTTCCGGAGAAAGTAATAAGTGCAATTACCGAAAACTTTGGGATTGGGGCAGACAGCCTTGACGAAACTGACTTGGATGTGGATGGAGAGGAAGAGCAGCAAGATGATTTAGAGGATCAAAATGCTGCGATTATTCGTTTTGTTAACGAAGTCATTCAAAAAGCCATCGTCGATCGTGCCACGGATATTCATTTCGAGCCACACAAAGAAACTTTACAGATTCGCTACCGAATTGATGGACAATTAGTCCCGGTCAGAGTTCCAGATAATCTGCGCAGTTTTCAGGACGCCATCATTTCGAGAATTAAAATAATGGGCGGAATTAACATATCTGAAAAGAGAAGACCACAGGGCGGAAGAATTACTTTTAGTCATGGGCAGAGCGATCTAGATATTCGGGTTTCTACCCTGCCGACTCTTTATGGTGAGAGCATCAGCCTGCGTTTGCTTAATGAAAAGTCCCAGCCTCTCTCAATGCAGGAACTTGGACTTCTTGGTAAGGATGAAAAAAACATTGTCAGTATTTTAGAAAAGCCCCACGGAATTGTTTTGGTAACCGGACCTACCGGATCAGGTAAATCAACATCCTTAACTGCATTTATTCGCAGAATACACAAACCGGAGCGAAGGATTATGACGGTTGAAGACCCTGTGGAATATGAAGTGACCGGTATTAACCAAACTCAGGTAAATTCAGAAATCGGTTTTACTTTTGCCAGTGCACTAAGGGAGATTTTGCGGCAGGACCCCGATGTGATTATGGTGGGAGAAATTAGAGATCGTGAAACGGCAGATATTGCGATTCGGGCATCCTTAACGGGTCACCTTGTGCTAAGTACCCTTCATACCAATGATGCCCCAGGGGCGATTACCCGGTTAGTTGATATGGATATTGAACCTTTCTTGATTGCTTCATCGGTTGAGATGGTTATCGCCCAAAGACTGGTTCGAAGACTTTGCCCCAAATGTGCCACTCCAGCCAAGATGAAGGATTCTGAATTGCTGGCATCCCTCGCTTTGCTTGGTGTAAATGCGGATGAAAGCATGCATGCAAAGAAAGTTCTGAATGCGGTTGGTTGTCCTCATTGTCAAAACTTAGGTTACCGGGGCCGCGTTGGCATTTTTGAGTTGATGAGAATGAGTGACGCTATCCATAGCTTGGTGATCAAAAATGCCTCAGCTCCTGATATAAGGGAAATTGCATTAGAAGAGGGGATGAGTACTTTGCAGGAAACCGGATGGGCTCAAATTAAGAGAGGTTTCACCACCTTTGAAGAGGTTATTCGGTATGCTGATGGGATGATGGATGAAGAGGCGGAGCTTTCTTCCCATGCCATACCAGAGGAGTCTTTGCCTGCGGTAAAAGAGTTTAAAAAATAATAGTTATGCCAGAATTTAACTACTTGGCAGTTAATGCAAAAGGCAAAACGCTTCAAGGTATTGTAGAGGCAGGTACTTTGAAGGATGCCCGTAGTAGCTTACGACAGGAGGGGCTAACTCTTTTGAAAATTCAGCTTTCAGACCCTTCTTTATCTGATTCAAAGTCGGGTAAGAAGGGGAGTAAAAAGCAAAATAAGGATGTCAGGGCGTCTCTGGCTAAAACCTTCACCAAGGGCAGCTCCAAGGGAGAAAAAGTGGGGTTGGAATTTTTAAAAAGATTAGTTGAGTTGCATGCGAGTGGCATGCCGGTTGCGGATGCGGTAAAGCTCCTTAATCATCGACTTTCTGATCCTGTGCAAAAAGAAATAGCTGGCTTTTTATGGAAAGAATTAGCGGAGGGAAGAACTTTGTCACGAGCCATGAGGCAATTACCTCAATTTTTTAGTGAATCTTCTTCTTTTGTTATAGAAGCCGGGGAAGCGACAGGAAATGTATCCCCCATTTTGAAAAAAATTATCTCTTATTTGGAGGAAAAAAGAGAAATCCGCTCTAAGGTTACAAGCAGCATGAGCTACCCTATTTTTGTTTGCCTTATGGCTTTTGGGGTTGTTTTGTTTTTTCTCTTTTTTCTCCTTGAACGGATTGAGGATATGCTAGATTCCCTCGGCGGTGAATTAAATTTGATGTCTAAGATTTTGATTAACGGTTCGGAGGCACTCTTAACTATAGGTCCCTTTTTGGTTGTGGGTGCGGTCATTGTATTTGGCATCATCCTGCAATGGAGTAAGACAGAAAAAGGAGGTGTTTCATTGGATCGTTCTCTGTTGAAAATGCCAATGTTTGGTAAAATTATCTACATGTCTGAGCTTTTTCAGCTGTCCAACTTATTGTCTGCCTTGATGTGGAGTGGGATTGGATTAACAGAAAACTTAAGGCTCTGTGAACGAACCATAAAAAATAAACATATGCGTAACCAGTTTCGATCCGCGAGGGCATTAGTTAATGAAGGTAAATCCTTGCCTGATGCATTACGAAAGTTTAAATTTATGCCACTTATGCAACTTGATATCATTGAAGTGGGTGAAAAAACTGGGAATTTAGGTAATAGTATGGAAGATGCAAGTAGAGCATTTCGTGAGGATCTTACCCACAGAATTAAATCCATGACTACCTTAGTATCAGGTGCCGCCTTAGGCTTCGCTTTTTCTTTGGTCGCGTTAGTTGCTATTTCAATTGTAACTAGTATTTTTCAGGTCAGTAAAACGATGACTTTTTAGTCTGTTTTGGAAAGCAATGAGGCTATCACTTATTATCTGTTTCCTTTTGGCAGGTTGTGACCTAAAAGTTGAAGACATGCAAAAGAACTCTCCGGCCAACTCGGAATCTAGTCTTTTGCAGCGTGCTGCCTCCGAAGGCAAAAGTATCCTGGAAGATGGTTCAGATTACGAAGGAGAAATGATTCGAGGTTTGCCTCACGGGTTTGGGAAGAGAAAATTCACCAATGAAGATTTTTTCGAGGGTCAATTTGCAGATGGGCAGGCTCACGGGCATGGCACTTTACGTTACAAATCGGATCCGAATCTTGAGAAGTATGTGGGTATGTGGGCTAATGGACTGAGGGAAGGTTACGGTACATTGTACTTTTCTGACTCTTCACAGATGGTGGGACATTGGGAAAATAATTCTCTCTTTTATGGCGAATTCCGAAGATCCGATGGAGTGGTTATTTCTGGGAAATGGGGTGAGCAAACGCTGGCGGAAGGAACACTGGATGATGGATCTGGGAATAAATTTTCTGGTGTCTTTAGCGAAACTGGCGGGTATGCGACTGGAACCATTGAGAGTGTGGATGGTGACAAATACACAGGTGGTTTCGAGAATAATACTTACCATGGCCGAGGTGTTTTGTCTCGTGTTGATGGCACCCTCTATGCGGGACAATTTTCGAATGGAAAATTTTCAGGCATGGGGATGTTGTTTTTACAAAATGGTACGAGATACTCCGGCGAATTTGAGCAGAACCAACCTAACGGATACGGAGTTCAAACCAATGATGATGGGGTTACTTATTCTGGACTTTGGGAAAATGGAGTAAAAAATGGGACTGGCACCTTGGACTTTGGGGACGGTAGCAGTTTTGTTGGAGAGTTTAGAAATGGCTTGGCTTATGATGGCTTGTACGATTTTGGCGATGGAAGAGTCACAGACTCCTACCAAAATGAAGAAGGGGAGTGGGTTGACCGTTAAGTGCAATATTGTTTTTGAGGGTTGCCTTCTTAGGCATATCATAAAAAAATGGGATTTTCATTATGACTGAACCTTACACTCTTCGACTAAAGTTTTGGGGTACCCGAGGAAGTATTCCTTGTCCTGGACCTGATACTATTAAGTATGGTGGGAACACAACTTGTTTTGAGGTTAATTATGGGGAGGATCGACTCATAATAGACGCAGGTACCGGTATACGCTTACTTGGGAAAAAAATTCTTATGGAGGAAAAGAATCTGCTTACAGCGAAACTTTTCTTCACCCATACCCACATGGATCATATCCAAGGGTTACCATTTTTCGCACCTCTTTATAATCCTAACAGCAATGTTGACTTGTACGCTGGTCATTTGGATGGAGATAATTATGACTTGCAGGGTATTATAGGTACCATGCTTATGAAAGACCCTGTCTTTCCAGTACCGAGTTCATTAATTGAAAAGGCTTGTACATTCAATGATTATAATGTGGGTAAGGTTTTCGAACTTGGAAATGATCTCTTGATTAAGACTGGAAAATTAAACCATCCCAATGGAGCTTGTGGCTACCGTTTGGAATGTGGAGGGAAAGTGATCGCTATTTGTACGGATACTGAACATTTTGAGGGTAAATTAGACGAAAATGTACTCGCTTTAGCAGAAAATGCGGATGTCATGGTGTATGATTCAGCATACACAGATGAGGAGTATCCAAACTTTAAGGGTTGGGGGCACTCAACTTGGCAAGAAGCAATTAAGGTAGCTGAAGCAGCTAATGTGAAGCAGACATTCCTCTTCCATCATGATCCATCTCATAATGACCAAAAAATGGATGAGATCGCTCAAGCAGCCAAAGATATCAGATCAAGTGTTCGCCCGGCAATTGAGGGAGAAGAAATTTTTCTTTAGATTGATTTATTCCTTTGAATTGCCTGGATTTACCTGAGGTTCGAAAAGTTTTTTGATTTGTCCCGTTCCTTTTACCTCAACGACTGAATTGGTGGGGTTTTGATGGAGGAATATACTGCCACTGGATAAAAGCCGTGCGTCCAGCCATTGCTCTGGATTAATTTGTAGTTCACCCTTTCCGTAATGTACTACTTTGGCATTTGAAACTTCTAGTTCTCCAGCGTCTACTACACCGTTTCCACGAACTTCGATTTCCAATTCTGATGTTTGCTCTCCTTGTAAGCTCAATCTCCCGGTTCCAAGATGAAGCACTTCAATTTTAGGGGTATTAACCGATTCTAAATGCACATCTCCTGTGCTGGAATGAAAAAGCTTTAAATGCGAAGAACTTATATTGGAGCAACTTAGGTTGGATGATTCTAAAATTCGGAGCTCGGCAATTTCTTCTACATAAACCATGATTTCGACGGGGAACTTCCGGGTTGCATTTAGTTTAACGAAAGGAATCCTCCTTTTAAACTCATAGGAATTATTGGCATCAAGAAATAGGGTTTTTTGGCGGACATTGGCGGTGACAGAATCCATGATTTCGCTGTCTGCGTAAATTGAAACCTTTCCCCTTTTTTGCCCTTTTTTAATAAAAACATCCAGGTCACCCTTCACTTCAATCTTATCAAAATAAAAAAGAAGTTGATTACGGGTTTCCAGGGCAGGGAACAATGGTCTAACCCCAAGGCTCAGCATGCATAGGCTCAGCAAGAGGATTTTATTTTCTTTTCCCATATTTCCTACCTTTTCTCCTCGAGTTGTATCCGCCTTTGTTTGCTTTTTTAAGGATACTACCTTCACCCTGTAAAAAGCTCATTTGATCTCTCAATAAAGCCGCTTTTTCAAATTCAAGTTTCTTCACTGCCTCAAGCATTTCCTTCTCCAGTTGTTTAAGTAACTTCTTAATATCTTTCTTGGAAACATCTTCCGAGACAGCAAGCAGGTCTTCCTCTTCTTTTTTCTCCACTAAACTTTCCTGAATTGGCCGGGTTACTCCAATAGGTGTTATGCCGTGCTTCTCATTGTAAGCCATTTGTTTTTCACGGCGGTATTGGCATACGTTCCATGCTTTGGTTAAAGACTTAGTCATTATGTCGGCATAAAATATAACCTTTCCATCTACATGCCTGGCCGCCCGACCAGCGGTTTGAATAAGGCTGGTCTCACTTCTGAGGAAGCCTTCTTTATCAGCGTCCAGTACAATCACTAGGGCAACTTCAGGGAGGTCCAGGCCTTCCCGCAAAAGGTTTACTCCCACAAGGACATCAAAAGAGCCAGACCGGAGGTTCCGCAAGATTTCGACCCGTTCGATTGCATCAATGTCCGAGTGTAAGTATTCGACTTTAATTTGGTGATCCCGAAGGTAATCAGTCAAGTCTTCCGACATTCTCTTGGTAAGGGTGGTGACTAAAATACGGTCTCCTTTTTGGGCTACTTTCTTGATCTCATTTATGCAATCCTCGACTTGTCCCTTGATGGGGCGTCTTTCCATTTCGGGGTCCAGAAGCCCTGTGGGCCTGATTAATTGCTCGGCCACGCAGCTTGACCTTTCTAATTCCAGGGGTGCGGGAGTTGCGGATACATAAATTGTTTGCCCAGTCACCTGATCAAATTCATCGGGTTTTAAGGGACGGTTATCCAGGGCTGAGGGCAACCTGAAACCAAAATCCACCAGTTTTTTCTTTCGGGATAAATCCCCGTGGAACATGCCGCCAACTTGAGGTAAGGTGACATGACTCTCATCGACAAAAACGAGGAAATCGTCGGGAAAGAAATCAATTAAACACCAGGGACGTTGGCCAGGTTTACGACCCGACAAGTGCCTGGAATAATTTTCTATACCATTGCAAAACCCGATCTCCTTAAGCATTTCGAGATCATATTCT
>Ga0255783_10003982_pt1 | contig 13781 bp, 8 predicted proteins | sample 011ome_22_FD_179981 | JGI IMG/M metagenome (GOLD analysis project Ga0255783, IMG submission 179981) | Coastal salt marsh microbial communities from the Groves Creek Marsh, Skidaway Island, Georgia - 011507BT metaG (version 2) | ecosystem: Environmental > Aquatic > Marine > Intertidal zone > Salt... | reverse complement strand
GGGCACTTCCAATAAGCCCAAAAGAAAAGGCCCAGAGGAGAGATACAATGGCGAGGTAGATCATGCGACTCGCCTGCTAGATAAAATCCTTACCAAGTGTAAGTGGCACCAAAAGAGAATTGATCACCACGGCCAGGTGTGCCGGGGATGTCCTGGAAGTCCTCATCCCATGGTTTGTCGTAGGCGAGAAAGAGCTCGAGATCATTGAACATCGCTGGGTAGTAACTGGCAGCGAGGTGCGAATTGAATGCACTATCGGGACCAGTCCGGAGAGGGTTTTGATATTGTTCTCGCCACTCATTATCAAGCCTGACCTCCACGGAATCGATTATATTCCAAATTAGCCCTAAGGTTGCCCGATGTTCTGGGTAATTTAATGCATAAAAACTGCCGACGATATCTGGTCTGCCGTAGTCCGCATCCTTTTTAAAATAAGAATAGCTTAGAATAGTTTCGATTTTCTCAAAAGAGAAGGATGCAATAGTTTCGATTCCGAAAGTATCTATGTCAGCATGGTTTACCTTTCTTGCTAGATCACTTTTATAGACCCAATCGAAAATGTCTTGATCCCATCTATTAAAAATAGCGCTAGAAAGTTTCCAGTTCTCATGATTTGAAGAGTATCCAAGCTCAAGATTTTTCGAGACCCCGCGATTCAAATTGGTGTAGCCTACGAAATAGGGGTTACTAGCAGTACCACCTATTGCCCCATAGCCTGCTACCTGTGAGCTTTCTGAAAATGATAAGTAGAACTCGTCTTTCATTCCCGATTTATTAATTTTGGATACACCAATTTTACTTATAAGAGAAATTTTGGAATCATCCCTGTTAGAATCATCCCAAGATGCACCAAGTTGATAGGTTACCGTTTTTCCATCTGTAGTTTCGCTGATATATTCTGGCAGGATACTTAATTTGTAGTAATTCCTAGAAACAAATTTATTACCAAGAGGAACAGAGTCGATTTTATCTCCAACGATGTTAGCACCGTAATTAATGTAAACATCTTGGTTAATTTCATGTCTTCCTAGCAGTGCAACTGCAGAAACCTTAGTTTCGTGATCACCAACATAACCCGATGTTCTATTCTTATATAAATCATAATTTCGACGGTAGTATGAGCTTATTTCCCAACTGCTTTCATTGCCGTAATTTTGAAGATGGTTTAAGTAAAAAAGACGTGTAATCAAATCTTCGTATTCATGGTTAGCTATATTTGCCGTATACATTGCGGGCCATCCGTAAAGTTTATCCTGATATCCTGCGAAAAGATCGGTTTGTGAATCTGGACCCAACAGTTGAATGCGTCCGGAAGTACGGTCAAAGGCATGATCGCCATAAGAAATCGTACCGTCACTCTCGGATCGGGACCCTTCAATCTCTGCACCCCATGTCCAGTCTTTTGAGTCCCCATAAGCACCGGTTAGAGCATGGTGAATGCGCTGGAAATTTAGGTTATGGTCACCGCCTCCAATGGTCAGACTGCCTCCAGGGGTAATTTTACTCCAGGAGTAGGATACGGTTCCGGTATTGCTATTAAACCCACGAAGTGCGTTATCGGAACCCGTTAGAATTTTAGGTTCACTGAGCATTTCCGGAGCGATGGGTAGCTCGGTGGTGTAGTGCCCAGTCTGTGGGTCCAGTAGGGTGGCACTTCCTACCTGTACCCCAGTATTTTCAAAGGTTCCCCCACGTATAGTTAAGTCTCCCTGTGCTTCCGTCATGTTTCTTACCTGCATGTCCACGCGAGGGTCAAATTCCAGATTTGAGATGGGTGTCTCGTAGGTAGTAGCCGGGCGTTGGTTCGCTGTTTCCTGGCCCATTACCGTAAGTGCAGGGAGTTCCTCCGCAGCATAGGCTTGGGTCAATAAGCCAAGCGAAGTGGTGAGGCATGAAAAGTAAGCTAAGTTTCTAAATCGGGTTAACATTCCTTTCTTTATGCACTTCTCTGTATATCTTTCAATCGTTAACAATTCACATTTTCTTATTTAACAATCATTCGTTCCTGAACTTGAAACTCTGGGATAATTTAGGTTCAATATACCCATGCCTGATCGCGAAACCCAAACCGAAGAAATCTACCTGGCCGGTGGGTGCTTGTGGGGGGTGCAGGAATTTGTTCGATATTTACCCGGTGTCATGGAAACTGAAGCGGGTAGGGCAAATGGAAAAACTCAAAGCCTTGATGGAGAATATGATGGCTATGTAGAATGCGTCCGCACAGTATTCGACCCAGAAAAGGTATCGGTAAGTCAACTGGTCAAATACCTCTTTGAAATTATCGACCCATACAGCGTGAATCAGCAGGGACCTGATAGGGGAGAAAAATACCGCACTGGAATATACAGTAATAACCCAAATCATTTATCCGAAGCACAAAAATTTATTGAGTCTTGCCAAGACTCTTCCCGTATTGCTTTTGAAATTCTTCCTTTGAGCAACTACATTCGTAGCAGCAATGAACATCAGGACCGCCTGCTTAGGTTTCCTGGTGAAGCTTGTCACTTGCCAAAGGAACTTCTTTATAAATACCGCAAAAGGTAAGGACTGATTTCTATAAAACCGTGAACTTGAAGTTTTTCCTTCTCATCCGGTATGTTTGAGCGGGTTCAATCTGATGATTTTAGTTGGTTGATTGGTTTTGCTTTCTAAAAAATAAATTTGTAAACATGATTCATCCCTATTCCGTTATTGATTTGGCAAACCAGTCTTCCATATCGTTTTGACTACGCCAAAGCTGTAACCTTCTAAGTGTGTGGGCAATTTTATCTTTTTAGGAGCTTAACTTTACTTATATTACATGAATAATGACCCTTATGGAATCTCTCGTTGGGGAGATGACCTGGTTGGTGTTTTACCCAACGGCAATGTATGCCTTAATGATCCTTTAAATCCTGGTGCTCAGCCGGTTGATCTGGCCGAGATGATAAGAAAGCTTGAGCGGCGTGGTATTCAATCCCCCGTTCTTGTCAGGGTTTCTAACTTCCTGGAACATAGAATCCGTGCAATCAATGAAGGGTTTAGAAATGCAATTAAAGAGGTTGGCTATAAGGGAGAATATAGAGGCGTTTTCCCGATCAAAGTTAACCAGCAAGCCCATGTGGTTGAAAGGGTTTCAGAATATGGAAACCCTTTCTATTTTGGTTTAGAGGTTGGTTCCAAGGCAGAATTGCTCATCGCGTTGTCTCAGAATATTCACTCCCAAGCTTTAATCATTTGCAACGGCTTTAAGGATTCTGAATTTATCAGTTTGGCCCTTCTTTCCACGAGGCTGGGAATGCGAACCATAATTGTGATGGAAAGTGTCCGTGAGTTAAAGCTGATCATTCGCCTGTCAAAAGAACTTGGTATTCGGCCTACTCTGGGCGTACGGGTTAAGCTCGCTAATATGGTGAGTGGCAACTGGGCTGCAACCAGTGGGGACCGTTCATCTTTTGGTTTATCGATAGCCCAAGTGGTTGAGGTTGTTGAAACCCTGCGAAAAGAAAACTTCCTTGATTGTTTAGTTTTGCAGCATTCTCACCTTGGCAGCCAAGTGCCCAATATGGTTGAAATTCGTAAGTTTACCCAGGAGGCCAGTCGCTTATTTATTGAAATTGGCAAGCTGGGGGCCAACCTCAAGTTTTTAGACTTAGGGGGAGGTATGGGAGTGGATTATACCGGTGAAAAATCTTCCAGTACCAATTCCATTAATTATTCCCTTGAGGAATATTGTTACAGCCTGGTGGAGACTGTATGCTTTGAGATGAATGATGCAGGGGTTAATCACCCATGCATTGTTACGGAAAGCGGTCGGGCCTGTGTGGCCCAATCCTCCATGCTAATCTTCAGCGTTCTAGAAAGCACAAGCTATGAAAGTCAAAGCCCCGTATTGTTGCACGAGGATGACCACCCTCTTCTTCGCTCATTGATTGAGGTTTTAGACCAACTCAGTCAGGATAGCCTGCTGGAGTCATTGAATGATGCCACTTATTACCGTGATGAATTGCGGGCCTTATTTCGAAGGGGCAGGCTTTCCCTGCCTGTATTGGCCCGTGCAGAGAGGGCTCATCAATGTGCACTTGGTAAAATTCGAAGCATGATGGATACACTTAAGGAAAAAGAATGGAGTGAGGAGCTCAATCTTCGTGTTCAGGGAATGGCGGATATTTATCACTGCAATTTCTCCCTTTTTCAAAGCCTGCCAGATGTGTGGGCAATCGATCAACTACATCCCATCATCCCTTTGACCCGCTTGCATGAAAAGCCTGACCGCAATGCTGTCCTATGCGATGTAACCTGTGATAGTGACGGCCGTATCGATCAGTTTGTGGTGGCAGACGGTATTTCAACCTGCTTGCCGCTTCACAGCCTCAATGAAGGAGAGGACTATTACCTGGGTGCATTTTTTGTGGGGGCTTATCAGGAAACACTTGGGGATTTGCATAATCTCTTTGGAGATACCAATGTGGTCACCATCCGGTTAAAAGATGAAGGTGAATTCGAATTATTGGATGAAGTGGAAGGGGATACTGTTTCCGAGGTTTTAAGCTATGTGGAGTATGAGCCCAAGCGTTTGCTTGAAAGGTTTAAGGCGCGAGCCGAGGAAGCGGTACAGGACCATGGGGCAACCCTGGACGAGTTAAAGGAACTGGTTTCCACCTACCGCGAAAGTTTACGGGGTTACACTTATTATGAATCAGACTGAGAAAGGAATCTAGGATGTCAAAAGTACTTGTTGTTGGGGCTGGAGGGGTCGGATCTGTTGCCGTGCATAAGATGGCACAACTACCGCATATTTTCAGCTCAATCACCTTAGCGAGCCGAAGGGAATCTTCTTGCTTGAAAATAGCCAGATCAGTGGAGGAGCGAACCCGTGTAAAGATTGAGACCGCTGAACTCGATGCGGATGAGGTGGAGCAAACCATTCGCCTGTTGGAACGATTGAAGCCAGATCTCCTGGTCAACCTCGCCTTGCCATACCAAGATCTTGCCTTGATGGAGGCATGCCTGAGATCCGGGGTGTCTTACCTGGATACCGCAAATTACGAGCCAAAAGATACCGCAAAATTTGAATACCGGTGGCAATGGGAGTACCAGGATAGGTTTCAAAAAGCTGGGCTCATGGCCTTACTCGGCTCTGGCTTTGATCCAGGCGTGACCAATGTATTTACATCCTGGCTACATAAACATCACTTTGATCAAATTGATACCCTTGATATTCTTGACTGTAATGGCGGAGACCATGGGCACCCATTCGCTACAAACTTTAACCCAGAAATTAATATTCGGGAAATCACGGCACCTGCCCGTCATTGGGAAAACTCCGCCTGGGTAGAAACTCCGGCTCTTTCCCACAAGCAATCATTCAACTTCCCGGAGGTAGGTAATCGGAATATGTATCTTATGTATCACGAGGAACTGGAATCACTGGTGAAGCATTACCCCCAAATAAAAAGAGCCAGGTTTTGGATGACTTTTGGAGATTCATACCTCACCCACCTTGAAGTCCTTCAGAATGTCGGCCTTACCTCCATCCAACCTATTGAGTACAAGGGACAGGAAATTATTCCTCTTCAATTCCTGAAAGCAGTTCTGCCGGATCCGGGTGGGTTGGGCGAGCGTACCAAAGGAAAGACATGCATTGGTAATATTGCCACGGGAACCCAAGGTGGCTTCCCAAAAACAAAGTACCTGTTTAATGTCTGTGACCATGAGGAATGTTACCATGAGGTCGGCAGTCAGGCAGTCAGTTACACCACTGGGGTTCCTGCAATGATCGGCTCCGCCCTGATGCTTCAGGGAGTGTGGCAGGGAAGTGGCGTTTTTAATATGGAGCAACTTGACCCGGACCCTTTTATGGAGATGTTGACTGAGCACGGACTGCCCTGGGAAATCCGCGAACTGGACTCTCCATTAAATTTCTAATGCTCCCCACTCAATCTTCAGGACCAGGTGCGTTTGCGAGATTTGATTTATCTCGGGTACCTTCTCCTTGCTATGTGGTAGATGAGTGCAAGATTCGTACAAACCTTGAGATTTTGAGGGATATTGGAACGCGTTCGGGCTCTAAAGTATTACTCGCACTCAAAGCCTTTTCTATGTGGTCTCTTTCAAACCTGGTAGATGAATACCTGGATGGTTGTTGTGCATCCGGGCTATGGGAAGCGAAGTTGGCCCGCGATAAAAAATTTGCAGATCTCGAAAAAGGTAAGATTCTTTCCAGCTTTTCTCCTGCTTATTGCCCCTCTGAATTTGAAGAAATCTGCGAACTTTCGGATCATTTAATCTTTAATCATCCTGGTGCCTATGGAATTGAGCAGGCAAGAGAACGGGGTGTATCAATAGGATTACGGATTAACCCGGAGCTCTCCCTTGGCCTTGACCCTAAATATGACCCGTGTGCCTCAAACTCAAGGCTGGGTTGGCCTCTTAGCCAAATGTCAGGGAATGATATTGGCTGCTTTGAAGGGCTTCATTTTCATACTCTTTGTGAGCAAAATTTTAGTCCGTTATTACAGACATGGAGAAAGATTGAGGAGAACTTAGGCACTGCACTTGAAGGGTTTAAATGGATAAACCTAGGAGGAGGTCATCATTGCACGCGTGAGGATTATGACCGGGATGGCTTAATTGCCTTGATAGATGAGATTTCTGTTAAGTATGACTGCCAGGTCTTTCTCGAACCTGGGGAGGCGGTGGCTTTTGATGCAGGGATTCTGGTGGGAGAGATTTTGGATATCATGAACGCGGAGCAGACTCATGCTTTACTCGACTTAAGTCCCACATGTCACACCCCGGATGTTATTGAAGCCCCATACCGCCCTGCCTTGCTGCAGGAGGACACACATGGGGAGAACAGCTATTTTCTCGGAGGGGCGAGCTGTTTGAATGCAGATAGTTTTGGGCAATACCGCTTTGAGGAGCCCTTACAAGTTGGTGGCAGGCTGGCTTTCCTTGACCAAGCTCATTATACCATGGTCAAAACCAATACGTTCAATGGTGTCAGGCTTCCATCCATTGCTCTGTGGAACTCAGAAAACGATGAGATATCTATAATCCGTGAATTTAGTTACGACGAATTTGTCAGCCGGTTGTCATGAATAAATCAACAAGCCTTCAATTTTTAGGGTCGGAACTCAGAGAGAATGAAAACCAGGCAGACAGCTCTAAATTTCAGGTTATTCCGTGCCCCATGGAGAAAACAGTAAGCTATGGTGGCGGAACTGCCCAGGGACCTGAAGCAATTTTGGAGGCCAGCCATGAGCTTGAGAGATCTGTAATATGCGAACACGGCATTTTTACCCAAAAAAAGATCGATTGTTCGGTTAAGCATGAGCTTTGTCTCGATGAGCTTCAACAGAGGGTTTTTCAAATTGTGGAGAAAAAACAATTCCCGGTAACCCTTGGGGGCGAGCACTCTCTTACATGGGCGGCAGTTCGTGGTGTTTCACAAGCCCTGAGTCAAAAGGTGGGGGTTATTCAAATTGATGCCCATGCCGATCTTAGGCACAGTTATGAAGGTAAAAAACATTCGCATGCCAGTGTGATGAACTTATTAGTCCAGGAAGGGCACTCCCTTGCATCTCTTGGGGTCAGGGCGATTTGTCTGGAGGAAAGAGAAATGTGCCAGAGATATGAAGTTTTTTACCAAGGCGGGGAGGAATTGGTGCGTGGTAATATTTCAGCAATTGAATTACCTGCAGACTTCCCGGAGTTTGTCTATGTGACTTTTGATTTAGATGGGTTGGACCCTTCGGTTATGCCTGCAGTGGGAACGCCAGTGCCTGGTGGATTAAGTTATTACCAATCCATTGACTTGGTTCAGTCTGCTCTTAATGGGCGAACTTGCATGGGTATGGATATGGTGGAGCTCTCTCCGGTAAAGGGTGATTTAACATCTCCTTTTACCGCCGCCTCCTTACTTCAACGACTGCTTGCTATTCTCTGATTTTTGCTTCACCGGTAACCCGTGTGTGAGATAGCGATCTTTTTACAATTTCTTAAAGGGTATGAGAACCCATGCAGAAATTAGTGACCAAAAGGGTCTTTGAAACTTTGGTGGAGGTGGCGGGAATCGAACCCGATACACCATGTGCCGAAAGCCCTGTATCCATGAAGGATTCAGACTTTTCACCAGAGGCGTTGATCAAGATATTGACTGAGATTCCTGGGACAGACCGTCAAATGCTGACCCGAATTGTCCAAAGATGGGGCAGTCTTAGTGAGGAGTTGAAGAGGGCGGTTTTGAGGATTATTTCGTAAACAGGAGTTAATGTAATTTTAATCAGCCCAGTCGAACTGTGCCTTGACTGTGTACTCCAATAGTGACAATAGTCACCTTATGAATTTCAGTATTGTATGTAAGATTTTAATTTTCCTTTCCACAATCTTTTGTCTCGTTGGGAATGGTAATCCGTTACCTGAAAATGGTATGAACCTTATGTATATAGATAAGGACAAAAATTTTTGGGGGCTTGGTTCCAATTATTTTGGGCAACTTGGTGACGGTACTTTAACGGATAGGCCATCATTCATAAAGATTGATTCGAATGTTGTTGGATTTACCCAGCAATCTGATCTTTTTGGCATCGCAATCTCTGGATCTTTTATGACCTATCTTAAGGATGATGGCAGTGTTTGGGGTACTGGTTATTTTGGTACCCATCAAGGAGCGGAGGCACCTGTGGGTCACTATCCTAGAAATTTCCTGAACCCGAATTCTGAAGTCATTTTCTTGGATATTGATTTGGGGGGGCAGGTTTATTTTATCAAATCAAATGGTAGTTTATGGGTTGTTAAAGAACCTTTCACAAAGGCTGGATGGGAGAATGCTGAAAAAATTTTTGACTCCGGTACCGCTAAAATCTCTTACCCTTATGTCGTGGGTGCGGATGGGAGCTTAAAGAAACTTGGTGCCAATATTTTCGAAATCCTAAATGGGGGAGTAGTCGATGCTGATGAACTAGGAAACTTTATAAAGGAGAATGGAAGTCTTTGGAGTGTTAGCTCTTTAGAGCCTATCAGGCTTATAAGCCAAGTTGAATCAGGAGTGGTTTCGCTAGGATCAAACGGCTGTTTCTTAAAAGCAGATGGTAGTGTTTGGATGATGACAGGTGATGATACAGTTTCATTTGAAAAGATAATCGATGGAAATGTTTTTCAATTGTCCAATCGGTTAGCTACTAACAGTCGCTATAAATATAATTTCTTCACTCCATTCATTCAGAGTGATGGTAGTTTGTTTTCCATGCAAAATCTTATTTGGGGTCTAGATTCCACCATGTTTTCGGTCGATTTAGAAAACAAAATATTATCCCGTAAAAATTTTGAAACTTATGGAGATATGAATGATGAAATTGAATCGATTCTTAGAATTTTTTCGCCGCATATGGTTGTTGAAAGTGGTGCTTGGCGCCTTCAAGGAGTGTTCTTAGACGAGCGATTTTCTATTACGCATAATTATGATCAACCTTATCCTGGATCTTCGGATTATCCAGTATCGTTCAGCGGCAAGATATCGAAAAACGGTATTAACTTCAATGGACAGGCAAATTTTTCGTTTTCGATTATCGATTCAGCGGGAGAGTCTCTGTGGCAAAGCGGTTCGGATGGACAGACAATGATTGAGGTACCGGTCAGAAACGGAAGGTACTTGGTTTTGCTTGGAGGGCAGGGCATGAATCCTCTGCCTCCGTCAATTTTTCTTACTGAAGGCGAACTCTATGTTCGAGTTTCGGTGGATTTGATGGATGGGGCAGGGGTACGTATTCTTAAACCCGATCAGAGAATTTCCTCTACTCCACATGCTCTTTCTGCGGAAGTCGCGAGAGGCCTTCTGCCTGGTACTGTAACTGTAGAAATGCTTGCGGAAGAAACTCGTGAGGCGGTTAATATCGGTTCATCAATTGAATCGTCATCAATAACCCTAGACATGCTATCCTCCGATGTGATCTCTGAACTAAGCAAGCCGGTCACTTTGGAACGCATGCCCCATGAGGTTTTGAAAGACATTAATCGTTCTGTATACTTAGAAGACCTTTCTCCTGAAGTCGCTAATGTTATCAATGCACCAGTAGGGCTAAATTCCATAAGCAGCGAGTTGTCAGAACGCTTATTGCCTGAAAGTCGATACGAAGTCAGATTGGGCGGTCGTAGTGCGCTGAGACCAATTTTACCTGTCGAAAATGAGTGCAACCTAATTATCGGGTATTCTGATAATAAATATTATATCGCGAAAGTTAATTCACAAGGCGAGGTGCTTTGGGAGAAGCAATTTGGAGGAAATATAAATTTTGCATGGGATGCAGTAATGACCGCAGACGGAGGCTACTTAATTGCAGGAAGCTCGCTTCTTACTGATTCTCCCTCTGACGAAGCTTCAGGTAGATCTGCTCCAAGTTTGGGCGACTATGATTTTTGGGTCGTGAAAGTCAATAAAAACGGTACCAAGCAATGGGACAGAGCCTACGGTTCATCCTTAAAAGATCAATGCTTCTCAATTGAGTCTACCCTTGATGGGAATTATATTTTGGCCGGCCATACAGATGATTCCTCGTCTTCGTCACTGTTAGCGGTCAAGATTAACGAAGAAGGTGATCAAATGTGGAAAAAGAGTTTCGGCGGTAACGGACGCGAATTTTGCTACGAAGTCATCTCGACTTCCGATAATGGATTTCTTTTTGTCGGTGCCACTGATTCTGAAGGCAATTCAACTGATATTTCTCAACCTAATCGGGGTGAGCTTGATTTTTGGACTTTGAAGACGGATCAAGCAGGTAATAAGTTGTGGGATCGAAGATTTGGGGGAGACGGAAGTGAAATTGCTCATTCTTGTCGTGAGATTAACGATGAAGGCTTTGTTATAGCTGGCTATTCGAATTCCGGTGCAAGCGGTGATAAATCTGAGGGAAGTCTTGGCAGCAATGACTTCTGGGTCGTCAAGATCGACCAATCTGGCTCAAAGATATGGGATCGTAGATATGGAGGCGAAGGTGATGAGCTATGCTATCAAGTTGAAGTGCTCAAGGATGAAAGCTACCTCTTGACCGGAGCTTCAAATTCAGGAATTGGGGGAGATCATCGTTTTGTTGGAAACGGTCAATTTGATTTTTGGGTACTAAAAGTTCTACCTTCGGGAATAATCGCCTGGGAAAATAAGTACGGCGGGTCGGGAAATGACAGAGCTTACATGGGCATCGAATCAGTAAATGGAGGCATTATTGTTTCCGGTCACACAGAAAGTCCTGAAGGTTCTGGTAATGTTCGTGCCGCAGGGGGGAGTATTTGGACCATTCGTCTGGATGCACAAGGTAATTTTGATAAGACAGCAAATATTCATGCTTACAGGATTCTTATGCAAGGAAGCGTCACCGAAACGCAGCTTAGTGAAAAAGTCATGAAATACCTTAAGCCAGATGTAGCTGAACACCCCAATGTTCCTGATAAACTTCCATTATACGGAGAAAGCCTGAGACTATCCGCTGATGGTGAAGGTAGATTCCTTACTTATCAGTGGATGAAAAACGGACAGCCGGTTCACAATCAAAAATCGAAAACTCTTTTGATAAGCGATTTTGGTGCAGACGATGAGGGCAACTACAGCCTGATGATATCCAATGAATTCGGCCATGTAGAGACCGACTCGTTTTACATTCAGGAGTACTCTGGGGATAGGATTTATGATGGGGAAATTAATGGAAACGATAGCAAAATTACACACGCCAGCGATGGAAATCTAATCTTGACTGGCACATGCAATGAAGATTTTAAGTTGACGAAAGTAACTGGCGACGGAAGGGAAAATATTTGGAGTAGAAGTTATGGAGGTTATGGATTAGATATATGTAATGATTCCCTATTAACCTCAAGCGATGAATATCTACTAGTGGGGCAAACTAAGTCAGATAGGGGCCAAGACAAGACAGAAAAAAATTATGGTTTGTCTGACTTTTGGGCGGTCAAAACCGACTCTAAAGGCAATAAGCTTTGGGATCGCACATTTGGAGGATCTGAATATGAGATTTGTTTCGCAGTAGTCGAAGGTGCCGAAAATACTTATCTGCTTGCGGGTCAAAGTGGTTCTCCAGCCAATAGCGGTAATAAAACGGAGGATTGTCGTGGGAAAGATGACTTTTGGGCAGTTAAAATCGATAAAAATGGTACGAAACTCTGGGACAAGACATTCGGAGGCGGTCAGGTTGACTATTGTTATACTGCCCTAGCCACGACCGATGGTAATTTCTTGCTGGCGGGAAGCTCCAGTTCAGATTCCAGTGTTGATAAAAGCCAGGATAATCAGGGGCAATGGGATTTTTGGATTGTCAAAATTAACCAAGATGGCAACAAACTTTGGGACAAGCGATACGGTGGAACAGGTGGAGATGATTGTTGGTCTATTGTTGAATGTGACGATGGTTCTTTTATTCTTGTCGGAGATTCTTTGTCAGGAATTGGGGGAGACAAAACACAAGACAGTAGAGGTTCAAGTGATTTTTGGGTGGTTAAAATTGACCAAAACGGAACCAAGATATGGGATAAAAGGTTTGGAGGAAGCGGGAGTGATCAGTGTCGATCCATAATTCGGACGGCGGATGGAAACTATCTACTTTGCGGTCATTCAACTTCCGGAATTTCTGGCGATAAAAGCGAAGACAGTAGGGGTTCAGTTGATTTTTGGGTGGTTAAGATCAATCATAGTGGCGACAAATTATGGGATAAATGTTTTGGTAGTTCAGAGGCCGATTGGCTGTCGGATTCAACAGAGAGTAATGATGGTAGTTTCTTCTTGCTTGGAAGATCAACCAGTATACCGGTAGGAGGCGACAAGACAGCACACGGTTCCGGAGGTTGGCTTGTTTCCCTAAATTCTAGCGGCACCGGAAAACAGTAAGTCAAAATTCCTTGCGAGGACCGTCAAATGCTGACCCGAATTGTCCAAAGATGGGGCAGTCTCAGTGAGGAGTTGAATAAGGCGGTTATGAGGGTGGTGGGGTAAGAAGCATGGGGATTCACTCCACAAAATCAAAGCGGTAATTATCTACGCCTTCTTCCTTTATCCTCACTACCTGCCTACCATTCACTTCAAATTTCAGATCAAGCAAGTCCTCGCAAAATGCGCGAAATGGGCCAGCCACACGAAAACTCCTTTTTTCTCCCTTATCCAGTTTCTGAAACTGTCTTTCAACTGTTGGATAAATTCCCTCGTCAATAATCCTGATTGTATCAATCCCATTGAGGCAGGTCATAGAAACTGCGAAGGGTAGGGCCAATTCTCTTTTTCGGGAACTTAATTTTCCTTCCTCAAGAATAAGAACTTTTCCATGTTTTATGAAACCGAAATCCACACCTCCATTAGCTTTATTATTAAATACCTCAAGCATTTGCTCCTGCGGATGAATCACAATTTTGGGGACAGTGATTTCAAACTGATGACTATATCCAACAGGAGAATTGAGTGCCAATTTCCCATTGAAATAAACCTGCAGGAAATTTGTGGGGACGGCTCCACCGAAGCCATGACCGCTTGGCGGATGAATAGTGAGGACACTTTTAATTTCGTGTCCGTCCATTGATTCCACTTTCTCGATACGCTTGTAATCTCCATTATAATAACGGGTGAGGAACATGTTCTTTTTCTCATACTCCTTGGAGTTGCCTTTAAAGTAATCGACTCCTCGTTGTCCCCGAATCGTTTGATTGGTGATTACGATTCTGGAAAAGTCAGGTTGGGCCTCGTATTTGATATATTCTGTAAAGTAGTCAGCGTGAAGAAACTGGCTTATGCAAAATGCGAGGATTTG
>Ga0255783_10003972_pt1 | contig 13811 bp, 13 predicted proteins | sample 011ome_22_FD_179981 | JGI IMG/M metagenome (GOLD analysis project Ga0255783, IMG submission 179981) | Coastal salt marsh microbial communities from the Groves Creek Marsh, Skidaway Island, Georgia - 011507BT metaG (version 2) | ecosystem: Environmental > Aquatic > Marine > Intertidal zone >... | reverse complement strand
AAGCAAAAGGTTAGGCGATGGAGCAAATTAAAGAATTCGAAAGGCGTATGGACGCTGCTCTTGATCATATCGCGGTGCATTTGAAATCGTCACCGCAAGCCGGCGAAAAAAAAGATCACGCCTTCGCTGAACTTGAAAGGTTAAAAGCTGATAATGCCGGCCTGAAATCCGAGCTTGCGGCGCTGGCAGAGCTCAAAGCTGCAGGCGATAATCAGGAAGTCATAAACAGGCTAAGCGCTGAGAAAGCGGATTTGGCGCAGCGCCTTGAAGCGTGCGAGCAAGCGCGCAAAGAGCAGGCGTTTGAAGTTCAACAACTCTATGAGGATTTGGCAAAACTGCTTGGCCGAACGAATATATCAGAGAATGGAGAGGCATAAATGGCACGCGTAAATGTTGAGATCGGCAAGCGCCCCTTTGACGTGGCCTGCGAGCCGGGGCAAGAGGGTTTTTTGAAGGCTGCTGCGGCGCTGCTTGACGCGGAAGCCACCGAGCTTTCTGCCCAAATAGGGCGCCTTCCAGAACAACGCATGCTGTTAATGGCGGGGTTGATGTTGGCGGATAAGATGGCGACATTAAAGCTTCAGCTTGCACAAGCCGAAGAAAAACTTGCCCAACTGGCGGAAAATCAAACCGGAAATGACTCGGAGCGTTTGGATGCCGAAAGCCTGTCTATTCTCAACCGGCTTGTTGAGCGCGGCGAAGAATTGGCCGCACTCGGACGCTGAGTGGACGATTTAGGTGTGACGAGAGCAAATACGCTCAGCTTAGGGGACTTATCCGTTTGCTTCGCGAATTTTATCGGCGGCATCCTTGTCGAAGGCGACGTTATTCTCTGAAAAAAGCGTATCCAATTCACCCGATAAGGTCATCTCGGTAACAATATCGCATCCGCCGATAAATTCACCATTCACATAGAGTTGAGGAATCGTTGGCCAATCAGCAAATTCTTTGATTCCCTGACGGATCGCATCATCGGCCAAAACATTGATATCTTTGTAATCGACATCCATATAATTCAACACACCAGCGATACGACTTGAGAACCCGCATTGCGGCATCTCTTTTGTGCCCTTCATGTACAGCACGACAGAATTTGATTTGATGGTCTCTTCTATTTGTACTTGAGTTTCGCTCATCTGGATCTCTCTTACTTACAGGTCAATGTTTTGTTTCTCTACAACGCCGTCGGTGATTTTATGTTTTTGATTCGGGTGTGCGTGATTTAAAGTTTAACTCAGGGCGCCTTAGTGGTTAAAGCGAGCGCGTGCAATTCGCCATGCGCGCCATCCATTTTACCCTTTAGCGCGGCGTAAACAGATCTTTGCTGTTGAACCCGATTTTTGCCTCGGAAACTTGCGTCAATTACCTCGGCGGCATAATGGTTGCCGTCGCCCCTCAAATCTTTGATCGTGATATCAGCATCGGGAAATTCAGCCCGAATAAGATCTTCTATTTCCTGCGCCGTCATAGCCATGATGCAAGCCTCGCTTTCTGCTCAAATGTAGGATGCGGCCAGTGGCTGTGCAAGAGCTGATCCGAAAAGAAAACACGCGCGGGCGCCTTCTGTCAATCTTGTCTAATCAAACAGGGTTCCAAAGCTCGAATTATAAAGCTCTGACAGCTCGCTTAGATCTGCTTGCGCGGATCCAAAGCGCAACTGATCGCCCTCAAACCGACCGATTGATGAAAGCGTCACGCCGGCTTGACCGGCCGCGATCATCAGCGCTTCAGCCTGATCAAAATTGCAAGCGATGAGATAGCGGGCTTGGTCTTCACCGAATAAATAGGCCATATCTTCGCTTTGAATATAAAGCCCGGTGCCGGCTGCATGCGCCATTTCAAATGCTGCCAAGGCCAAACCGCCATCGGATAAATCGCTGCAGGCCTTGATCAGCTCTCGGTTCTCTAAAATAAACTGACCATTGCGCCGCTCTTCATCAAGATCAACGCTTGGCGCATCTCCATCTGAGCGGTTGAAAACGCTGCTCAACAGCGCTGAGCAGCCCAAATGCGTGCCAGGTGATCCCAACAGCAAAGCTTCATGCCCGGCGCGCGCAACGCCGATAATCGGCTCGTCCTGCGCGCCCACCAGACCAACCGCGCCAATTGTCGGCGTTGGTAAGATCGCAGCGCCGTCGGTTTCATTATACAAACTCACATTTCCCGAAACAATTGGCATATTCAAAGCAGAAACGGCGGCGCTGATACCTTTGATTGCGCCCACAAACTGGCCCATGATTTCCGGTTTTTCTGGATTGCCAAAATTCATATTGTCAGTGGTAGCCAAAGGCGTTGCCCCCATGGCGCACAGGTTGCGATAGGCTTCTGCAACGGCTTGCTTGCCACCTTCAAACGGGTTGGCCTGTACATAGCGGGGCGTCACATCGCTGGTGAAGGCCAATTGTTTTTCGGTACCATGTACCCGAATAAGCCCCGCGCCCAAGCCCGGGCCCTGTACCGTATCGGCCATAACCTGACTGTCATATTGTTCAAATACCCAACGTTTGCTTGCATAGTTCGGATCGCAGATCAAAGCCTTTAACGCGTCGATCGGAGCAAGGTAAGGAACATCTGCCAAGGCCGCCGCAGGGGGCGTTTCAACCCATGGTCGATCATATTCGGGCGCATTACCAGAAAGGGCTTTGAGCGGCAAATCAGCCTTGGTTTCTCCGTTGAGGCAAATATGGAAACGGTCTTCTGCAATCGTTTCCCCGACAATCGCAAAATCAAGATCCCATTTTTCAAATACAGCCCGCGCTTCTCCTTCTTTTTCAGGCTGTAGCACCATCAGCATGCGTTCTTGAGATTCCGAAAGCATCATTTCATACGCAGTCATGTTCAATTCACGCGTCGGCACCTTTTCAAGGTCGAGCCGCACCCCCAAATTCCCCTTGTCCCCCATTTCTACCGCTGAGCAGGTCAAACCAGCCGCGCCCATATCTTGAATAGAAATCACCGCCCCGGTCTGCATCAGTTCCAGACAGGCTTCCATCAAGCGTTTTTCTGTAAACGGGTCACCAACTTGAACGGTGGGGCGTTTTTCGTCGATCGTATCGTCAAATTCAGCCGAAGCCATGGTGGCGCCGCCCACGCCGTCGCGGCCGGTTTTTGCGCCTAAATAAACGACGGGCATGCCAACACCAGAGGCTGCTGAGTAGAAAATTTTATCTGCATCGGCCAAACCGGCGGCAAAGGCGTTGACCAAACAATTGCCGTTATAGGCAGCATCAAAGCGCAATTCGCCACCAACCGTCGGCACACCAAAACAATTTCCATAGCCGCCAATTCCGGCCACAACGCCATGCACCAATTGGCGCGTTTTGGGATGATCCACTGCGCCAAAGCTGAGTGCATTCATCGCCGCGATCGGCCGCGCACCCATCGTAAACACATCGCGTAAAATTCCGCCAACACCGGTTGCTGCACCTTGATAAGGCTCTATGTAAGAGGGATGGTTGTGGCTTTCCATTTTAAAAACAACGGCCTGTCCGTCGCCAATATCAACCACGCCTGCATTTTCCCCTGGGCCACAAATCACCTGTGGACCGCTTGTCGGCAAGCTGCGCAGCCATTTTTTTGAAGATTTATACGAGCAATGCTCATTCCACATAGCCGAAAAGATACCCAATTCGGTGAAAGTCGGGGCGCGGCCGATGATCTCTAGAATTTTCTGATATTCATCTGGTGCAAGTCCATGGGCCGAAATAAGCTCATCTGAAATCTCTGGTTCGCGCATCCTGGCCCCTAATGATCATTTTCTGCACCTCATACGGGAAGCTTTTCGCAAGAGCAAGTAATCGGCCCAGGCAAAAGTGGCCGCGGGTTGGCCGGGCAGGGCAGGTGTAACGCTAAAATTTTGCTTATCGAAATCGCAAAGGATGAAATAATCGCTTGACTGTCAACGCAACTCCTTCTCTTGTGAACGTCGGATTTTAAACTTTTTGATGAGGCCGCGATGCAGCTTTTAGCAAACCCTTATGTTGGCATGCGCGATGGGTTGAATATGCCGGAAATTCCCCGTCCTAGCGATGATGCTGCAACCCCGCAGACGCTTTTGGCGCGATGCCCGGTTGCCGCACCGACACCGATGAAACATTTGCAAGGGTTTGGCGGCGCTGGGGACGTTTTCATAAAAGACGAGCGCGGGCGCATGGGGTTGGGCAGTTTCAAAGCGCTGGGAGCGGCTTATGTAATAGCGCAAGCAGCCCAAAAACGTAATCTGACAGGTGAAACTTTTGTCACCGCTAGTGCCGGAAATCATGGTCTTTCCTTGGCAGCAGGCGCCAAGGTTTTTGGCGCGAAGGCGGTGGTGTATCTTTCAGACACGGTGCCTGAAAGCTTTGCGGAAAAATTGCGCGGCCATGACGCAGAGGTTGTGCGGGCTGGTGATAATTATGAAGCCAGTATGCAGGCCGCGCTCGTGGCGGCGTCCGAGAATGGATGGGTCTTATTATCAGATACGTCTTGGGCCGAGTATTTAGAGACACCGCATCAGCTGATGGAGGGGTATTTGGTTATGGCGGCGGAGGCAGTTGAGCAAATGCAAAGCCCGCCGACCCATATTCTTTTGCAGGCCGGCGTTGGGGGCTTGGCCTCTGCCGCTGCGGGCTATTTTAGAAAAATCTGGGGCAGCGCGCCGCAAATTATCGTTGTTGAACCCGACGCCGCGCCGGCGCTTTACAACAGCATCAAAGCGGGTAAATCTAAAATCACCTTGGGGCCAGTGTCCAATATGGGCCGTTTGGATTGTAAAGAGCCCTCATTGATCGCGCTTCAGGGATTGGCAGAAGATGCAGATCTGTTTTGTTTGATTTCGGACGCAGAGGCAGAAGCCGTTTTGCCGCATCTCAATGCACTTGATCTTGAAACCACGCCCTCTGGCGCAGCCGGTTTAGCGGCAATGTTCCAAAATATCGAAGGTATTGGTGATGAATCGCGCGTTTTATGCGTGCTCAGCGAGGCCAGTGATTCCTGATGCGCGGGTTTGAAACCGCAGAATTCGAAGGCCGCGTTTCGCGGGCTCAGGCCGCGATGCGTTCGGCGGGGTTGGATGCGATGTTTTTCACAACCGAGCCTGAAATACGGTATTTTACCGGCTATTTAACCCGATTTTGGGAAAGCCCGTCGCGCCCTTGGTTTTTGCTCTTGCCCCAATCCGGCAAGCCGGTAGCGGTTATTCCATCGATTGGCGCAGCATTGATGTCAAAGACCTGGATTACGGATATCAGAACCTGGTCCTCCCCAGACCTAGAGGATGACGGGTTAAGCTTGCTGGCCTCTGCGATCAAAGATCGGGTTTCAAAATCTGGCCGCATCGCAGTGCCATCGGGGCATGAAACGCATTTACGTATGCCTTTAAACGATTTTGAGCGGTTGAAAGCTGCCTTGCCCCTATACGAATTTACCTCAGACCAGGGGATCATTCGCTCCCTCCGGATGGTCAAGTCAGAGGCTGAGATTGCCAAAATCAAGACGGCCTGCGAGATTGCCGGTCGCGCCTTTGACAGGGTACCCGAGATTGCCCAGCAAGGCAGGCCGGTAGACGCAGTGTTTCGTGACTTCCAGAGCCTTTGTTTACAAGAGGGAGCTGATTGGGTGCCCTATCTTGCTGGGGGCCATGGCCCCTTGGGATATGATGATGTGATCTCGCCCGCTGGGCCTGAACTGTTGCAGCCAGGCGATGCGTTGATGCTTGACACCGGCTTGGTTCATGATGGGTATTTTTGCGATTTTGATCGAAATTTTGTGGCGGGCAAACCGGCGCCCGAGCTCAGCGCGGCTTGGGACAGGTTATTAGAGGCTGTTGAAGCGGGCAAAGAAGCGGCGTTGCCCGGAAAAACCGCTGCAGATGTGTTTCACGCGATGGATAAAATTGTGACCGGCGGCAAGGGAACCGGCGATGCGGGGCGCTTGGGTCATGGGCTGGGAATGCAATTGACCGAATGGCCTTCATTGATTGCGGCGGATCAGACCATTTTACAAGAGGGTATGGTGCTGACATTAGAGCCGGGTATAGCCATTCCCGGGGGCGGTTTGCTTGTGCATGAGGATGATTTTGTTATCCGCGAGGCGGGCCCCGAACAATTGTCGCCCGTAGCCTCGCTTAGCCTGCCTCGGCTGGATTGATGGCTGGGCCGTTTCCTTACGCCTTAGGCCAACCGGTTGGCGCGAGGGCAAATATGGGTCTAATCACGTTACAAGCCGACGAAACCATTGAATATGATATGCGGCGCTTGATGCCACAAGAGGGCGTGGGCTTTTACGTTTCGCGTATACGCAGCGCGCCAGATGTCACGGCGGAAACCTTGGCTCAAATGGAACAAGATTTGCCAGCGGCGGCAGGATTGCTGCCCAATCCTATCGATTTTGATGTTGTTGGCTATGGGTGCACCTCGGGAACATCGGTGATCGGGCCATCGCGCATTGCTGAATTGATCAGTCGCCATTGTCGTACAAAACAAGTCAGCGATCCATTGACGGCGTTGATTGCAGCCTGTCACGCCATGCAGATCAAGCGCCTTGCTGTTTTGTCACCCTACATTGAAGATGTGTCAAAAACGTTGCGTCGCCGATTGCTGGAGGCGCATATTGAAACGCCGCTTTTTGGATCGTTTGAAGAGCCATTGGAAACCAATGTGGCGCGTATCTCTCATCACTCAGTGGTTGAAGCGGCCTGCGCGCTCTGGTCAGATCAAAACGTGGATGCGTTGTTCTTATCCTGTACCAATCTGCAAACATTTGAGGCGATTCCGGAGATTGAAACTGTTATTAACGCGCCCGTTTTTTCTTCTAATCAAGTGCTGGCATGGCACATGCAATCTTTATCTGGATCGTTGGGTTTGCCTCATGGGCCAGGACGGCTATTTGCACGCTGAGCTTGACGGCGCTGGTCCTTCTTTCACCAATTAAAAATGCAATACGGTTCCGTTGCAATTGTCCATTTTGAAGGTTTTGAAAAAAAGAGGCCGAGACAATGAAGGCTCGGCCAGGTCCAACAGGGAGTATAAAAACAATCATATCGCTTTCAAATACGCACATAATCTGTGCGCTTTGGTTAATCAATAAGCATTGACCCCGATAGATTGCATGCCCGCCATGCAAAAAATGCATGGCAACGTCATTGATTATTGCGAAGCGTCGCGCAGTTTGCGGCGATGTTCAATAATTTCAGAAAGAACAAAATCTCGAAAAGCATCTATGCGCTTCGAATGCCGTAACTCTTCAGGATAGGCCAGATAAACCGGCACTTCCACGCTTTCCAGTTCTGGCAAAACTCTTGTAACACCTTCAAAATCTTGGGTAACATAATCGGGTAAAACACCAATACCCAGATGGTGAATAACGGCTTGCAAAACGCCGAAATAGTTATTCACGGTTAACATCGAGGGCAAATTATAAGTCATCAGCTTTTGAACGAGCTGCAGACCTGCACCCACCTGCGCTGATTTTGTGTTTTGACAAATCAACCGATGATGCCGCATATCCTCAATCTGCTCTGGTGGGCCATGCGCAGCCAAATATTCTGGCGATGCGTAAAGCCGCATACGCACGCTCATCAACCGTTTTCTGATTAAATCGGCCTGGCTTGGTTCTTTCATGCGAATGGCAACATCGGCTTCGCGCATAGGCAAATCAAGCACCCGTTCTTCGAGCATCAGATCAATCTTTAAATCCGGATAGATCTCGTAAAGTTTTGGAAGCCGTGGCGCCAACCACAAGGATCCAAAGCCCGTCGTGGTGGTAACTCTAAGTTCTCCAAAAACTTCTTCTTCGCTGTCTCTGATACGCGCCGCAGCCGCCTCTAAACGCTTATTCATGGAAATTGTTGCGTCAAACAATAATTCGCCTTGCTCGGTGAGAATAAGGCCCCGCGCGTGGCGGTGAAACAGCGTGGTATTGAGACTTTCTTCTAACGCACGAATTTGACGACTCACCGCGCTTTGTGACAGCCGCAAAGTATCACCTGCATGCGTCAGACTGCCCGCATCCGCAACGGCGTGAAAAATTCTAAGTTTATCCCAATCCATAAAAGCTACCTGCTTTGCTGCGCGCCTACGCTGTCTTCATCGCCGTAACAAAGCCGTATGGTGTGACGTTACGGCTCAATTTATTTCTAGCTAAGTCAGTGTGCATGACCTATTATCAGTAAATAGAATTGCGGAACCAAAGGCAAGCCTGGGAGGGAACGCTATGGGAAGACTTGATGTTTCTTTGGACGATAAATTTGATATTGCCAAACATCAGGTGCTTTTGAACGGCACGCAAGCTCTGGTTCGCTTGATGATCGCGCAGCGCGTGCGTGATGAGTCCAAGGGTTGGAATACAGCGGGCTATGTAACAGGGTATCGCGGCTCTCCGCTGGGCGCTGTTGATTTTCAAATGAAGCGGGCCGCTCAGGCTTTAGACAGGGCCAATATTACGTTTCAGGAAGGTCTTAACGAGGATCTTGCTGCAACAGCGCTTTGGGGCGCGCAACAAGCGGAATTGCGCGGCGAAGGCCTATATGACGGTGTATTCGGGCTTTGGTATGGCAAGGGGCCCGGGGTCGATCGTTCGGGGGATGTGATGCGCCACGTCAATATGGCCGGCACCAGCGCAAAAGGCGGAGTGATCATGGCGATGGGCGATGATCACACTGGGGAAAGCTCGACTACATTGCATCAATCTGAATGGGCAATGATGGATGCCCATATGCCCATCGTCAGCCCGGCCGGCGTTCAAGAAATTTTAGATTACGGCCATTACGGCTATGAGCTTTCTCGTTTTAGCGGGCTTTGGGTCGGGTTGAAAACGATGAAAGATACGGTTGAAGTTACCTCGGTGGTGGATGGGAATCCGCATCGTTTGGCCTTCATCACACCTACGGTTGAGATGCCCGAAGACGGGCTGAATATCCGCTTGATTGACACGCCTGCCGAACAAGAAGAACGGTTATTGACCTATAAGGTGGCCGCAGCCGAGGCGTTTTCGCGCGCGAATAAAATGGACAAACGCCTTTTAGGGCGAACAGGCGCCAAGATTGGCTTTGTAGCCGCCGGTAAAAACTGGTTGGATTTGATCCATGCTCTTTCTTTGTTGAATATCGATGAGGCAGAGGCCGAGCGCCGCGGTATTAGCGCGTATAAGGTGGGGCAAACATGGCCGCTTGATCAACGCTCGCTGCGCGAATGGGCCGATGGTCTTGATGTGATCATTGTTGTTGAAGAAAAACGCAAATTGATTGAGCCCCAAATTAAGGACGCTTTGTTTGATGATCTGCAAGGGCGGCGAGTCTATGGCGCACGCCATGGGCTGACAGGGGCGCAACTTTTTACAGGAGTGGGCGCATTAGATCCGGTAGAGATTGCCGAGAAACTGGGGCAAATTTTGCGTGAAGAGGGCGCGGCCAGTGCAGAGATTTTGGCGGGTCTGGCGCAGTTAGAGGCAGCAAAACGCGCCGATAATGCCAGCGAGACTGTAGCGCGTATTCCCTATTTTTGTGCAGGATGCCCGCACAATAGCTCTACCAAATTGCCCGAGGGTGCACGGGCTTATGCTGGCATTGGCTGTCATTATATGGCGCAATGGATGGATCGGGAAACGCTTGGCTATACCCATATGGGGGGCGAGGGTGCCAATTGGATTGGCGAGTCGGCCTTTTCCACCCGAAAACATGTTTTTCAGAATATTGGGGATGGCACCTATAATCATTCCGGTATTCAGGCGATCCGCGCGGCTGTGGCCGCCGGCACCAATATAACTTATAAAATCCTATTTAATGACGCGGTTGCGATGACCGGAGGTCAGGGAAATGACGGCGGGCTTTCCGCCGCTCGGATTGCCCGCGAAGTTCTGGCGATGGGGATTGAAACGGTCGCCTTGGTCTATGATGATAAGGAAGACCTTGACCTAAGCGCGTTTCCAAAAGACATCAGCAAAGACGACAGAACGCAACTGTTATCGGTTCAAAAAAGACTGTCTGAAACCGCGGGCGTTTCCGTGCTGATTTATGTTCAAACCTGCGCAGCAGAAAAGCGACGGCGGCGCAAGCGCGGAAAATTTCCTGATCCTAATAAACGAATTTTCATCAATTCAGACGTCTGTGAAGGCTGCGGCGATTGCGGCGTTCAATCCAATTGCGTGGCAATCGCGCCCTTGGAAACTGCGTTTGGCCGCAAGCGAATGATCGATCAATCTGCCTGCAATAAAGATTTCAGCTGTGTGAGCGGCTTTTGCCCATCTTTTGTAACGTTAGAGGGGGCGACGCCCAGAAAAGCCGCCATAACCGCTTTGGATTTGCCCGAGATGCCGCTTCCCGCAGTTGCACCGATTAAGAGCACATGGAACGTGGTGGTGACGGGCATTGGCGGCACGGGCGTTGTGACTTTGGGAGCGGTGATTGCGCAGGCCGCCCAGCTTGACGGCAAGGGCGCCGGTATGATGGAGATGGCCGGCTTGGCGCAAAAAGGCGGCGCGGTGCATATTCATTGTCGCTTGGCTGAAAAACCTGCGGATATCAGCGCGATACGCGTGGCCACTGGTGAATGTGATGTTTTGATCGGAGGCGATTTGGTGGTCAGTGCCGGCGCTAAAACATTGGGGTTAACGCAAAGCGGGCGCACCGGAGCAGTGGTTAATTCGCATGAGGCTGTGAGCGGCGAATTTACCCGCGACACCGAATTTCAAATCCCCCATGACCGTTTGAGCCTTTCATTAGAGGCGCGCTTGCAAGAAAGATTGGATTTGTTTGACGCCTCGGCCTTAGCCGAGATATTGCTGGGGGATTCCATATTCTCGAATATGATGGTGCTTGGCGGCGCCTGGCAACGTGGATATTTACCCCTCAGTCATGATGCACTTAAAGCTGCGATCGAGCTTAACGGGGCTGCTGTAGAAAAAAACCTGCGGGCGTTCGAGCTGGGCAGATGGGCGGTGTTACACTTGAACGAAGCGCAGACTCTCTTGGCCCCGAATTTGATCAAATTGCCGCAAACATTGGATGAAAAAATTGCCACCCGCGCGGATCATTTGAAAGCCTATCAAGGCCGCCGGTTGCAAAAGCGCTATTTGGCATTGGTCTCGAAAATCGAAGATCCTGATTTGAAAGAACCGGTCGCAAAAGCCTATCATAAGCTTTTGGCTTATAAGGATGAATATGAAGTGGCGCGCCTGCACAGGCTGACCCGTGCCAAGGCTGCAGAGCAATTTGAAAATATAGACCGGATTACCTATCACCTTGCCCCACCCTTGCTCAGCAAATCGGGCCCGGATGGACGCCCGTTGAAGCGGCAATTTGGCGCTTGGATTGAAAAAGCCTTTGGTGTGTTGGCGCGCTTCAAGTTTTTGCGGGGAACCCCTTTTGACGTGTTCGGTTATAGTGCTGAGCGAAGGATGGAGCGAGATTTGATCAAACAATATGAAGCTGATTTGAGCGCGTTTGCCTTTTCTGATGGTCCGGCTGATATTGCGGCCCTTCAAGAACTGGCTGAATTGCCTTTGAAAATTCGTGGCTTTGGCCCGGTCAAATACTCAAACTATGAAAAAGCCGCAAAGCGGCGTCTTGAATTGCTTGACGTTTTACGCAATCCTCCGCCCACGGTCACGCAGGCGGCAGAATAGGCGGCTCTGCTTCGCTTTGTTTTAACGTTGATCCATGCCTGAAAACGGAAGGGGTTATCTGTGCTAAAGCTTCCGAGCATCGCTCGCGACATCAGTTATTCGTATTCCGCGCAAACAAAAGCCGGTAAAACCGTTATTAAATTGATGGAAAATACAACCGGGCGTCTTCGCTTGATAAAGCGCGCATGGGGATACGAACGAGAAGTCGCGAATGGGCGTGATTTTTGGCAGGTGATGGTTGAACGATATGGTTTAAGTTTGGATATTGTCGCCGGAGATTTGTCAAAAATTCCGACATCTGGCCCGATGATAATGATCGCAAATCACCCTTATGGAATTTTAGATGGCTTGATGATGGGGCATATTTTATCGACGGTTCGGGGGGATTTTCGTATTTTGGCGAATACGGTGTTCCGGAAGTCGGAAGATTTGCAACGCGTTGTTTTGCCAATTTCCTTTGATGAAACAAAAGATGCCGTGCGTGAAAATCTGGCCACTCGAAAAAGCGCTTTGGCCTATCTTGCCGAGGGGGGCGCAATTGGTGTTTTTCCCGGTGGTACGGTTTCAACGGCCGCAACGCCTTTCGCGCAACCCATGGATCCGGGGTGGAGATCGTTTACAGCGCGGATGATCAGCAAGTCTAATGCGACTGTGCTCCCTGTTTATTTTGAAGGCCAGACCAGCCGGATGTTTCAGCTTGCAAGCCATTTACACAACACGCTGCGGATGGGTCTTTTGATAAAAGAGTTTAAAAAACGCGTCGATACGCCTGTGCGCGTTGTGGTGGGCGATCCAATCAACAAAGAGGATTTGAAGGAATTTTCTGCAGATCCGCGGGCGATGATGGATTTTTTGCGAAAAAAAACCTATGAGCTTTCGCCGACGCCTCTTAGGTCTTACGACTATGGCTTTGAATTTGAAACGCGGCATAAAGCCTAGGGGGCAGTAAAAGGATGGCAATAGGTATATTTGACTCCGGTTTGGGCGGTCTCACCGTGTTGGATGCAATCTGCAAAAAACTTCCCGCGCTTCCCTTGGTATATATGGGAGATAATGCGAGGGCGCCTTATGGGGTGCGCGATGCCGAGGATGTTTACAATTTGACAACGCGGGCGGTTGAACGGCTCTGGCAAGAGGGGTGTGATCTGGTCATCTTGGCCTGCAATACCGCCTCGGCCGCGGCGCTCAGGCGTATGCAAGAGGCCGGGTTGCCCGAACATAAGCGCGTTTTGGGGGTGTTTGTGCCTTTGATCGAAGCTTTGACAGAGCGCCAATGGGGGGATAATTCGCCGCCTCGGCAGGTTACGGTAAAAAATGTGGCGCTGTTTGCAACGCCGGCCACGGTTGCAAGCCGAGCCTTCCAGCGCGAACTGGCCTTCCGAGCGATCGGTGTTGACGTAGAAGCGCAATCTTGTGGAGGTGTTGTTGATGCGATTGAAGATGGCGATCTGATCCTTGCTGAGGCGCTGGTGCGCAGCCATGTTCAAGCCTTGATGCGCAAAATGCCCGCGCCGGATGCCGCGATTTTGGGCTGCACGCATTACCCTTTAATGGACACAATTTTTCAAAATGCGCTAGGCGAAAATGTGAGGGTATATTCACAAGCTGAGCTGGTGGCGGAGAGCCTGCAGGATTATCTGCACAGACATCCCGATAAATTGGGCCAGGGGTCAGAAACAAAGTTTTTAACCACGGGTGAGCCCGGCCTTGTCTCAGATCGAGCGACGCAGTTTTTAAGGCGAAAAATAATTTTTGAAGCCGCTTGAGCTGACAAAGCCTTGGCGTTAATGAGGAGCGGATATGATGTATAAAATCGCCATAATTGGGGCTTCAGGCTATACCGGAGCAGAGCTGATCAGATTGATCTCCTCTCATCCCAGTCTTGAAATCAAAGCCCTTGTGGCCAATAGCAAGGCCGGGCAATCAATGGGTCAGGTCTTTCCGCATCTGCGTCATCTTGATTTGCCTAACTTGGTGACACTCGACAAAGTTGATTTTGAGGGGATCGATTTATGCTTTTGCGCTTTGCCGCACCAGACTTCGCAAGATGTGATCGCAAAGCTGCCAGCCTTTTTGAAAGTGATTGATCTTAGCGCAGATTTTAGATTGCGTGATCCGCAGGCATATGAGCAATGGTATAATAGCAAACATCTTGCACCTGATTTGCAGTCAGACGCGGTGTATGGTCTGACCGAGTTTTATCGGGCAGAAAT
>Ga0255783_10003946_pt1 | contig 13863 bp, 14 predicted proteins | sample 011ome_22_FD_179981 | JGI IMG/M metagenome (GOLD analysis project Ga0255783, IMG submission 179981) | Coastal salt marsh microbial communities from the Groves Creek Marsh, Skidaway Island, Georgia - 011507BT metaG (version 2) | ecosystem: Environmental > Aquatic > Marine > Intertidal zone >... | reverse complement strand
ATCGGATCGCTGAAGGCGTCGAATATAAGCGCAATCAGCAGCGCCGTGCCGGCCAGCGCAGGCTCCAAGCCCACCACGGTGCCGTAAAAGAGCAACAAGAAGTAGGCGAAGCCGTTGTCCTTGATGCCATAAGCCACGGCTCCAAAGCCGTAGGTGAGGCGGACGCTAAGGCTGACCGATTTGCCTCCTGAGTCTTCGCTGTTTGATGCGTGCGTAATCCCGACAACCTTCTGACATGCTTGAGAGATGCGTGCACTATGCAGCAATCCGCAGCCGATTGGCGAGCCTGCTGACGACAGCTACCCAAAGCTAACAAGGGGCAGTTCATGGCTTTGGCGCCACAGATGACTGCCCGCCGGCACGACAAAGCTTGGCGGCCCGCTACCTAGTTTGGTATAAACACAGAACATTAAGTCAAAGTCAGCCATCGGCTGATGCTGTCGTTGTAGGGTGGTATGGCTCCTGAACTCGTTATTCTGATTATCTCGGCGGCGTCTATTGCGTTCGTGCACACATTGCTTGGCCCGGACCATTACGTGCCTTTTATTGCCATGGCCAAAGCGCGGGGCTGGTCCCTGCCTAAAACCTTGCGCGTCGTCCTGTTATGCGGCTCGGGACATCTCGTGGGCTCGGTCGCGCTGGGGATACTGGGGATCGTCGCCGGCATAGAGCTGACGCGGCTGGAGTGGGTCGAGTCGCAACGCGGTGAGCTGGCTGCCTGGGCGCTATGTATTGTTGGGGCACTCTATTGCGTGTGGGGTATCAGACACGCGTATCGGCAACGGCCGCAGATAGATTCAGGCTGGCACAGCCATGGCGACGGCAGCCACTACCATGAGCATCTGCATGGGGGTGACACCCACAGTGAGCCCGCCGAGGCGCCGCCCAGTGGGTCGCTCACGCCCTGGGCAATCTTCGTGGTGTTCGTGCTTGGCCCCTGTGAGCCTTTGATACCCCTGCTGATGTTCCCTGCCGCCACCCAAAGCGTGAGCGGTATTTTCTGGGTCACCGGCGTTTTTGCGGTGGTCACGGTGACCACCATGCTCGCCGCCGTCACACTGGGTCAGATCGGACTTGAACGCCTGAAAATCCCCGCACTGGCGCGCTTTGGCCACACTACCGCTGGCGCCGCCATGCTAGGGTGTGGTGTCGCAATTGGCTGGATGGGGCTCTGACTATGGCGGACTACAGCGTCATTGATGCCGTCTGCAATATCTGGACACCCGAGGCACTGTCGCACCGCCCAGGCTGGACCGACGAATTTTTTGTCGGCAAGGTCAAAGGTAAACACGACTCCGCGGGGATTACGCTCGAGACCATGATCGAGGGCATGGATGAGGCGGGCATTGATGTCGCCTTTCTGGTCGCCGCCAAGGCCGGCAGAGTCGGCCTGCCAGGCTGCTACCACATGCCGCTGGAGGTGGTATCCCGCGCCGTCGAGCAGTATCCCGACCGGTTCCGCGGCATGCTGGGCCTCGACCCCTACATGGGTATGGATGGCGTGCGGCAACTCGAGACCGCGGTCAAAGATTTCGGATTTATCGGGGCACACCTCTACCCACACTGGTTTGAGCTGCCGCCAAACAACGCCAAGTACTACCCCTTCTATGCCAAATGTATCGAGCTGGATATTCCGGTGCAGATGCAGGTGGGCCAGTCGCTGATCTACGCCAAGGAGCACCCCTGCCGCTCAGTCGGCCGGCCTATTTATCTGGACGACATCGCCTGTGATCTTCCGGAGCTTAAACTCCTCGGGACTCACGTCGGTATTCCGTGGCACGACGAAATGATCGCCATGTCGTGGAAACACGAGAACGTCTTTATCGTGACCGACGCGCACAGCCCCAAGTACTGGCCGGACTCGGTCAAGCACTACATCAATTCCTACGGTCAGAACAAAGTCATTTTCGGTACCGACTTTCCGGTGCTGCGTTTCAAGCGCACCGTCGACGAAGTCGACGAGTTTGGTCTGAAGCCCGAGGTGCGCAAAAAGTTTATGCGCGATAACGCTATTCGTGTTTACGGCCTGGAGGACTTGTCATAACTGCGCCGCTTGATGGGATTCGCGTCGTCGAGATGACCTCGGTTGTCCTCGGTCCCTATGCCTGCCAGATGCTCGGCGACCTCGGCGCCGACATCATCAAGATCGAGCCGCTTGCGGGCGATACCAATCGCAACCTCGGCCCCCATGCCAACGACCCAAAAATGTCCGCGCTCTTCCTCACGTGCAATCGCAACAAGCGCTCGGTGGCGCTGGATCTCAAAAGCGACGCCGGCCGGGAAGCTGCGCTCAAGCTCATCGAGACCGCAGATGTGGTCGTGCACAACTTTCGGCCACAGGCTATGGAAAGGCTTGGCCTCGATTACGAACAAGTGAAGGCGGTCAACCCCACCGTGGTCTATTGCGCGACCTATGGCTACAGTAAAAAGGGGCCCTATGGCGATAAGGGGGCGCTGGATGATTCCATTCAGGCGGCCAGCGGCATTGCCATCCTGCAGAGCATGGTCGAGGGCGAGCCGCGCTATCTACCGACCATTATTGCCGACAAGACCACCGGACTCATGGTGGTGCAGAGCGTGCTGGCGGCGCTCTTTCATCGCGAGCGGACCGGCGAAGGTCAATCCATTGAGGTGCCCATGTTCGAGAGCATGGTGTCCTTTGTCATGACCGAGCATCTGTGGGGCCAGAGCTTCGAGCCGCCACTGGACAAGGCGGGTTACGTGCGACTGATGGCCTCCCATCGCAGACCCTACAAAACCGCGGACGGGCTCTACCTTGCCGTATTGCCCTACTGGGATAACCACTGGGGCACCTTTTGCTCGGTTGCCGGCAAGCCCGAGCTGGCCGAGGACCCACGCTTTCAGACCATGGCGCTGCGACTCGCCAACATCAACGAGTCCTACCGTGAGACCGGAGACATTATCGCCACCAAGACGCGGCAGGAGTGGGTCGACCTGCTCGGGGATACCAACGTGCCGATGATGGTGGTCAACACCCTCGACGAACTGATTGAAGACCCCCAGCTGGTCGGTGGTGGTTTCTGGCAAGAGCATGACCATCCCACCGAGGGACGGCTGCGCTTTTCGAGCCCGCCCATGAATTTTGAAAAAACGCCGGCGAGTATCCGCCGGCTCCCGCCCGGCCTCGGAGAGCATACCCGCGAGCTGCTCAGCGAGGTGGGATACAGCCCGGATCAACTGGCGACCCTGACATCCGAGGGTGCCATCCAGATTGCAGAGGAGAACCATCAATGACATTTAAGAACCTTTACATAGATCACGAGCGGAGCTCGGAAGCGGAAGAGTGGGTCAAGGAGGAACTTGCTGAGCAAGAAGAGCGCTTTGCCCAGATCGAGGCCGCCATGGAGGCGCTCGCGCCCACCCGGGAGAAGTGGTACCAGGAGTTCTTCGACCGACTGCTCACCAACGGCTTCAATCTAGATGGCGACGACAAAATGCCCATTCCGGAAAGCGACCTCCCGGTGAAGCCCGCTGACCGGAAGGATCAGGTGGTCTGGAAATACGGTGTCGACAGCGACGACACCCCACGCAACGGAAAGGAGGGCTGAACCATGGCACGACCCCATATCGAACCGTTTTGCGATCGAGATAACCACTTCAAGCCCATGCGGCTGCTCGGCTTCGGCACGGGCATGCACTACAAGATGCTCAGCATGGACACCGACACCGGCGCCTGCTCCATGACCGTGCAATTTGACGGCGGCTACAAGCGCACGCCAGGGTTCTCTTGGTCAGAATATGAATTCATCGTGATTGAAGGCGAGCTCAAGGTAGGCGACCGCACCTGCCGCAAAGGCCACTACTTTTATGTGCCCGCAGGCTATGCCCTGCCGGAGATCAGCTCGGATCAGGGCTGCCTTGTGCTGTACATGTACAACACCGGCGAGCCGAGTCATGAAGAGGCGACAGAGCATCACCCTTCAGCACAAACCCAGCTGTATCACGATGTCGACAGTTATATGGACATCCCCTGGGCGGCGGGCAACGTGGCCAAGCCCAGCGTGGCGTCGGGGTGCATGATCAAGCTACTTAATTACAACCCCAACTCCTTCGCCATGACATTCCTGTACTGCATGACGCCGAACTTTTATCAGGACAACATCTCTTATCACGACTGTGCCGAGGAGTCGTATCACCTCTGGGGCACCTCATGGATGATGCAGTTTGGCGATGTGCCAACGGGGGGTTACTTTTGGCGACCGGCCTACATCAACCACGGCGCGTTCGCGTCTGAGTATGGCTGTATCGCACTGGGCCGGGTCGACTCCAAGCTGTTTAACCACTTCCACTACAACCCGTGGAGCACACCGGTGGAGAACGCAGAGCGCTCAGAGGCGCGGCTGCTTGCCAGAGACCCGTTGCTGTATCACTGGGCTTTCAGCAAGGATCACAACCACCCCCATAGCCCCAAGGACTTCGAAATGTTTATGCCGAGACGGGGCGACGAGGACGGTCACGATACCGAGCACAAGAGTGATGGCCATCGGCACGATCACTGGCACGGACATCACCACCACGATGACCACAGCCCCCACTCCCACGATCATCACCACGACCACTAAAGCAAGCGATGCGGCCAATCGGTCGCTGAACAAAAAACAGCGGCTCAGGCCGCTGTTTTTTTATTTCCCCTTCATTTACTTACAAAGCACCTGCGTGCTCTCAATCCGGGCTCAGGCCCCATCAGCCTCCAGGTAGCAGCGCGCGCAAAGGGCTTCGTAACGAGCAGCTTCGCCGTCAATCATCACCTGCTCGCCCTCGCGAATAATGCCGTGCTCACCTAAGCGGGCATTGAAGACCGCCTTGTTCCCGCAGCGGCAGATCGTCTTCATCTCCTGCAGCGAGTGCGCCACCTCCATCAGGCGCTGGCTGCCCGGAAACGCCTTGGTGCGAAAGTCCGTGCGAATCCCAAAAGCGACCACCGGGATCTCGTCCAGCACGGCTATGGCCAGCGCCTGGTCCACCTGCTCGGGTGTGAGGAACTGGGCCTCATCAATCAGCACGCAGGCCAAGCCGCTACTGAGATCAGATCGCTGAGCCGAGAGCGTTTGCAGCGCCGCTCGCAAATCCTGACCGGGAGAGAGCAGCAGATCTGCCCGGCGCGTCACGCCGAGTCGGGACACGATCTGATCGTCACCCTTGGTGTCCACGGACGACTTCACCAGCACGACGCTTTGGTCGCGCTCCTCGTAATTGTGGGCCACCTGCAGCATGGCGGTGCTCTTACCGCTGTTCATGGCGCCGTAACGGAAAAAGAGTTTGCTCATATCGTCACTTCAGCGAATCGTGCAGTGGCTGTCAAATGCCGGTTTTGGGATCGTGACAGGACACACAATTAATCAACACTGAGTTCCGGCAACGCTGAATACAGGGCTAGCGCCTCGGGATTAGCGAGCGCGTCTTGATTACCAACCCGCTCGCCATGGATGATCTTCCTTACCGCCAGTTCAGCGATCTTGCCGCTGATGGTGCGCGGAATATCCGCGACCTGAATCACCTTTGCCGGCACGTGACGGGGTGTGGTGTTGGAGCGAATTTCACTGCGGATACGCGCGATCAGTGGCTCATCGAGCGCCACACCATCGCGCAGGACCACAAACAACACGACTCTCACATCATCCTGCCAGCTCTGACCCACCACGACGCTGTCGAGCACCTCTGGCACGCGCTCAACCTGCCGGTAGATTTCGGCCGTACCGATGCGCACGCCCCCGGGGTTCAACACCGCGTCAGAACGTCCGTGGATCACAAAACCACCTTGGGGCGTTCTCTCTCCGTAGTCGCCGTGCGCCCACACCCCAGGCCAACGATCAAAGTACGCTGCGTGAAACTTGCTGCCATCCGCATCCTGCCAAAACTCCACCGGGCAGGACGGAAAAGACTGGGTACAGACCAGCTCACCCTTCTCACCCTCAACCGGGTCACCCGCTTCATTCCAGATAGCGGTGGCCATGCCCAAACCGGCGGCCTGAAGCTGGCCGGCGTAGACCGGGATCGTGGGCACCCCGCCCGCGAAACACGAGACGATGTCGGTGCCGCCCGAGATGCTGGCTAAGTGCAAGTCAGGCTTGAAGGCACGATACACCCACTCAAAACCCTCATGGGGCAGCGGCGAGCCTGTCGAGAGCACGGTCTTCAACGTGCTCAATTCGTGGCTGTTAGCGGGGAAAACACCTGACTTCTCAAGCGCACCAAGGTATTTCGCACCGACACCGAACACCGTGATGCGCTCCTCGTCGATCGCATCGATCAAGCGGTGCCCGTCACGGGCAAAGGGGGAGCCGTCATAAAGAATCAACGTGGCGCCGCGGGCGAGGCCGCTGACCAGCCAGTTCCACATCATCCAGCCGCAGGTCGTGAAATAAAAAAAGCGATCATCGCGGCTAATGTCTGTGTGCAGGGCATGCTCCTTGGCATGCTGGATCAAAGTACCCCCGACACCGTGCACGATGCACTTGGGCACGCCAGTGGTGCCGGATGAGTAAAGAATGAATAGCGGGTCGTTGAATGATCGTGGCTCGAAATACAGAGCAGGCAACTCACCGCTCAGGCACGCCTCCCATGAAACGGCTCTCTCGATCCCGCCTAGCGCTGGCTGCGGCGACAGTTTCGGCACCACCACAACGTGTTCGATCTCGGGGATCGCGCTGGCGATGTCACTGGCCCGCGCCAGCGAATCGCAGGTCTTGCCGTTATAGACATAGCCGTCGGCCGTAAAGAGCAACCTCGGTGCAATCTGGCCAAAGCGGTCTACAGCACCCTGCTTGCCAAAGTCGGGTGAGCAAGACGACCACACCGCACCCACGCTAGTCGTCGCGAGCATAGCGACGACTGTCTCAATGCAATTGGGCATGAAGCCCGCAACCCGATCACCGGACTGAATGTTCTGATCTCTCATCCAACCCGCGAGCCGCGCGACTTGATCACGCAACTGCCCATACGTCAGGGCGCGTCGCGCATCGCGCTCATCGATCTCTACCAACGCCTCGCGATCGTCGCTGAAGCGCAGCAGGTTCTCAGCGAAATTCAGTGTGGCGTCCGGGAACCACTGGCACCCGGGCAAGGCCATGGGGTCATCGCAGACCGTCTCGCCGGGGTCGCCTTGAATCTCGGTGAAATCCCAAACCGCTCGCCAGAAAGCCGCGGGGTCATCCAGTGACCACTGGTGCAGTGCAAAATAATCACCGCCGGCATCAAATCCCGTTCCCGCTCTCACTGCTTTCATAAACGCGGTCAGCTGCGCAGATGCGACCCGTTCGGCGGAGGGTGCCCAAAGGGCTGATATGGCTTCGGTGGTCATAGCAAAAAGGTGGCTCGGGCTTCGGTTCAGCGAACCGATAGATGGCGGTAGATCGAGTATGCCCTCGGCACCACCAAAACAGAATGGCCTGTGCGGCACACCTTGCAACCACACGCCCCAAAGCGAGTAAAACCCTCGCGGCAGCGCGCGTTGCGACCAGGATGAAACAGGGGTGGCGGCACGCCCGTGCTGAGGCATACTACGCCCCTCTAACAATAAGGAGTATCGCCATGAAGAGTCGAGCCGCGGTTGCATTTGAAGCCGGCAAACCCCTCGAAATAGCCGAAGTCGATGTCGGCGGTCCTGCCGCAGGCGAAGTGATGGTGGAGATCAAAGCCACGGGTGTGTGCCATACCGACGCCTTTACCCTCTCAGGCGATGACCCCGAAGGCGCTTTCCCGGCGATTCTTGGTCACGAGGGTGCCGGCGTTGTGGTTGAAGTGGGTGAAGGGGTGAAAGACCTGAAAGTGGGCGATCACGTTATTCCTCTTTATACGCCAGAGTGCCGTACCTGTGACTTCTGCCTACACCCCAAAACCAATCTGTGTCAGGCGATTCGCGAGACTCAAGGCCAGGGCCTAATGCCGGATCGCACCAGCCGTTTCTCGTTGGATGGCGAGCCGATCCTCCACTACATGGGCTGTTCGACCTTCTCCAATTACACCGTGCTGCCCGAGATCGCGTTGGCAAAAGTGCGGGAGGACGCGCCCTTCGACAAGATCTGCTACATCGGCTGCGGTGTGACCACCGGCATCGGGGCCGTCGCCTTCACAATGAAAGTCGAGCCCGGCGCCACCGTTGCGGTATTTGGCTTGGGCGGCATTGGACTGAACGTGATTCAGGGTGCCAAGCTGGTCGGCGCCCGGCGCATTATTGGCGTCGATCTCAATGACGACAAAAAAGAAATGGCGGCTCAGTTTGGCATGACCGACTTTGTGAACCCCTCCGAGGTCGACGACGTCGTCGATCACCTCATCCAAATGACGGGCGGCGGTGTCGACTACAGCTTTGAGTGTATTGGCAACGTCAATGTGATGCGCCAGGCACTCGAGTGCTGCCACAAAGGTTGGGGGCAAAGCTGCATCATTGGTGTGGCGGGTGCAGGGCAAGAGATCTCGACGCGGCCCTTCCAGCTGGTGACCGGACGCTCATGGCGCGGCACGGCCTTCGGCGGCGCGCGAGGTCGCACCGACGTGCCGAAGATCGTGGACTGGTACATGGAAGGCAAAATCCATATCGATGAAATGATCACCCACACCATGCCGCTCACCGAGATCAATACCGCTTTTGATCTCATGCATGAAGGAAAAAGCATTCGCTCTGTGGTGACTTACTAGTGTCCTCAGAATGCTTGAGCACGGTTCGCTGCTTCGGCGGCGAACAGCATCGCTTTCAGCACACGTCGCAGGTGCTGAATTGCGACATGATTTACGCGGTCTACCTGCCTCCCCAAGCGGCTGAAGGGCCAGTGCCAGTGGTCTACTACCTGTCCGGCCTGACCTGCACCGATGAAAACTTCGTGACCAAAGCGGGTGCACAGCAGTATGCCGCAGCGCTGGGGGTAGCCGTTGTGGCGCCCGATACCAGCCCGCGGGGCGAGGGGGTGGCAGATGATCCCGAGGGCAGTTACGACATGGGGCTGGGCGCTGGCTTTTACCTCAATGCCACTGAAGCACCTTGGTCAGCGCACTACCACATGTATGACTACGTGGTGACGGAATTGCCGCAGGTGGTGGCGCAGACCTGCCCACAGGTGGACATCGCGCGTGCCGCCATCATGGGGCATTCCATGGGGGGGCATGGCGCACTGACGATCGGACTTAAGAACCCTGATCGCTATACGTCCTTCTCCGCATTCTCACCCATCGTGGCGCCGACCCAGTGCCCCTGGGGACAAAAAGCGTTCTCCCAGTATCTGGGTCCCGACGAATCAGCGTGGGCAGACTACGACACCTGTGTGCTGCTGGGTCAGGCGACCGAGCAACGACCCATACTGATCGATCAGGGTACAGCGGATAACTTCCTTGAGGACCAGCTCAAGACGCACTTGATTGAGGAAGCCAGCAGCGCTGTGGGCTATCCGATTGAGGTGCGAATGCAGGGCGGTTACGACCACAGCTATTACTTCATCGCGTCATTTATAGAGGACCATCTGCGCTTCCACGCGGGTCATCTGATGAGCTGAAGTCGCGCCAGAGTGCGCACAGGATTACAGACCCGCAGCGACCAGCTGCTCTCTGAAGAATGCGATGGGTTTTTTACCCTGCACTTTTTTCACCACCTCGCCATCGCGATTGAAGATATAGCTGGTGGGCAGGGTCTCATTCCACACCGGGTCAATCACACTCACCAACGTGTCCATATCCAGTTCAGCGTTAATAAAGGACACCAAGGTGGGGAAATGCTTGCCCTTGAACTCGGTTACCCATCCCTCGCTGTAAGCATCGTCCATGCTGATAGCGAGCAGGCGGAAATCGGCTTCCGACGATTCCGCTTCCAGCGCCAGCAGGTCGGGTATCTCTCGCAAACACGGGGTACACCAGGTCGCCCACAGATTGACCAATACCACGCGACCCTCACTCTCCAATAACTCCTCGCGGAACGTATCGCGATCCATGGGCACGAGAGTGGCCGGGTCGTGCTGATCGTCCGCCAATGAACTGGTGGCGTCCACCAGACCCACCGCAGCCATCAACACAGCGCTCCGCAGCAGTCTCACCAGAGCACCAAGCCGTTGGGGGCGATGGCAGCAAGGCCCTGATGACGCTGCTGCCCCCATGCGCAGTGCGGAGATAGCATCAACCTTTGCCCGGGCTCAGTGATGCCCCGACTCTGCGGGTTTCTCGGCGCGCGAATCGATGATCTTCTTCATGTAGGTCCAGGACGTCTCGTTCCGTCGCGCGTCATCGAGCGGCGGCGGCGCCGTGTACTCGGGGTAACGTTCAGCGATCTCCGCCTTCATGAGATCGGGCAGCTGATCATAGCTCTGCAACTTTCTGCCCATCGCATTGAAATACAGCATCCCGGCACGACCGTTCATCTCCATCCAGGGTAGCCACTGTGCAAGCCGAACCCAGGACACGACCGGATAAGCAACGGATTGATCAGGATCCAACAGTTCTTCGAGATCACCGTTGAAATCAAAGATCTCGGTAGCGTGGTAAGTGCCACCAATGTATTTCTGATAATTGCCGCCCATCGCGTTGTGGTAGAAGAGCGGGATCTCGTAATTGATAAGGTACTGACCATTCACATCGCGGTACTCAAACGCCCTCTCACTGCCATCAGCGTTGATACCGAAGGTGGGACGGCCGTTGACCGGATCATTGGCGACATGAATCACCTCGTTCTCAGCGCCCGTCCACGGGTTGTCAAAGGTCCGCATCACTTCGCCGGTTTCCGGGTCGAGATACAGCATGATCTCCCTCGATACCAACCGGTAGCCCTCGCCCCGGTCGGGATCTTCAATGGCACCGCACTGACGGATGTTCATCCCCATCAGACCGAACAGTTTGCGATCCCGCTCTCCCGGTACCCGGGCGTAGCCATAGCCGCCCCACTCAAATACCTGTGGTGAGGCGTCCTCCGTCGAGCACTGCACTTTGCGGCTCAGCGAGACGAACCCCGCGGCGGAATCAGGATCAATCGTGTCTGCCTGTGACAAGGTGACTGGCAACGCCAGAGACAGCATACCGACGGTCTTGAATGTGAGAGATAACGCGCGCTTTAGCAGCAAATCAGACTGCATGACCCAGCCCTCCAGTTGTTTTTTTGTTTGATCGAGCATAGCCCGTTTGAGAAAAGATATAAACGTATGACAATATGTTCATTCGCCCTTTTTATGGATCTCAACCCACGACTGTGACCTACACCGCATCGCGCAGACACCTGCTTCACGCCGCAGTAGCGACCTCCCTGTTTGGCCTGACAGGGGGCTGCAGTCGTTCTAACGCGGGACGCAAAGTGCTGGTGGTGGGTGCGGGGCTATCAGGCCTCAATGCGGCTCTGACTCTCGAGCGCTGGGGTTACGAGGTCGAAGTGGTTGAGGGCAAGGACCGTGTGGGCGGGCGCCTCTGGACCCTGGACCACGTCCCGGGCTCACCGGAGGGCGGCGGCAACGTCATCGGCGCCAACTACGGTCGTGTCATCCATACAGCACACACCCTTGAGGTGCCTCTGCGGACGCCCCCGCGGGCGCTACCCAGCGATTATGCGATTGGTGGCCAACGAATCAGCCGCCAGGACTGGGCGGCCTCTGCTCACAATCCCCTACCGGAGGGCTGGCGGTCGATATCACCAGGCCGGCTGGTCGGCAAACTGAATGAGGACAATCCGCTGCTCAAGACCCGCGCCTGGCACGACCCTGCCCTGATGGCAGCGGATCAACCCGCCGACGAGGGGCTACGAGCGCTGGGATTTCCCGAAGCGGCGATCCGCCTAATCAATGCCAATAACAGCTATGGCAACAATCTCTCGGACACCAGTTTGATGGCGCTGTATCGCGTGATGGGCGAGTTCGGTCGGCTTTCGGGCCCCTCGCTCGCGGTCGTGGAAGCGGCGGCGGGCAACATGCGCCTGCCCGAGGCCATGGCCGCGCAATTAACGCGGCCGGTCGCCACCGGCAAGACCGTGAAGCAAATCAGCCAATCCGCCGCCGGTGTGCAAGCCACACTGAGCTCGGGTCGCACCATCGAGGCCGATGCCGCTCTGCTGGCTGTGCCCGTCCCCGCGCTGCGGCAGATCGCACTGGATATGCCACAGCCACACCAAGCGGCGTTGAACGGGGTCGACTATCACAAGATAGTACAACTGCACTGCGTGGTGGATTCGCCTTTCTGGGAGGCGTCTGGCTGGGGCGGCTCGTGGTGGACCGACGGGCTACTCGGCAGGGTTTTTACCCGGCCCATGCCTGACTCCGAGCGCTACAACATGACCATCTGGATCAATGGCGACAGCTGCGACTCGCTCAACGCGCTGGATGACGAAAACTGCACACATACCATCCTGCAGGCCTTGTGGAAGTTGGTGCCGAGCGCTCAGGAGGTGACCTCGGTCGGTCAACTTGTCAGGTGGACGAATGACCCCTTCGCCGGCGGCAGCTGGGCGCTATGGGGACCCGGCCAGGCCGGTAGCGCGCACGCGGCGATCCGCGCCCCCGCTGGTCGACTGTTCTTTGCCGGCGAACACACCGCCGAGGCCTACCGCGGCATGGAGGCGGCCATGGAGTCCGGCGAGCGGGCCGCATTGGAAATCATGCGAGCGCTGACGTGACGCGTTCGATCCACCACATCGCCCTGATGCTCTCGGTCACGTGCCTCGCGATACCAACGGTGAGGTCGGAACCGCTGTCTGGCAAGCAGCTGTATGACATCGCTTGTGAGGCTTGTCACAGCTTGGGATCAGCCCCCGATCATCGCGTTGGCCCGCCGCTCGGGAACCTGCTTGGCCGGAAGGCTGCTGCGATCGAGGGCTACCGCTACTCCGAGGCATTGCGTGCGTCGGAGTGGGTGTGGACGCTTCCCACTTTGCTCGCCTGGCTCTCTGACCCCGACACGGCGATCCCGAACAACGCCATGAACTACGTCAATGCATTGACCGCCGAAGAGAGCCAGCGGCTCGCCGAGTGGCTACTGCAGCAAACGTGAGATCAGAGTTGATCGATGCGAGGCGCCCAACCCGCCAACAGCGGCATATGAGATGTCGGGGCCAGCGCGCCGAGATCGATGCCCGCTATCTGCAGGGTCGCCCAGGCCAAGCAAAGATTCGAGGACAACACGGGGCCCGGCAGCGTCTCGGACAATTCGGCAACGACGCGCAGTGTCGGCAGACCGGTGCCGGTAATGAGGTAGGCGTCGGCTTGTCTGTTCTGCCAGCGAGAGGTGATGCGGGCTGCCGCGTCACGGGGCGACAAGCCGTAGATGGCCCGGGTATCACCCTGACCCGGATCGAGGGAGACTTGATCCACCACCTCAAATCCCCTGCTTTGCCAATGCGAATCGGCCGCATCGAGCAACCACTGAGGGTACGGGCAGATCAATGCGATAGAACGGGCGCCAAGATGCGCCAGCGCCCGCTCGATGGCCGAGGCCGCAGAGACTATCGGCTGCTCGCGATGCGCGCTCAACTCGGCAAGATTCGCCTCCACGACATCATGGCCAAGCAGATAACTGGAGCCCGTGCAGGCCAATCCCACGGCCCGCATGGCGAGCGTATCGAAGCGGTTCAGCGTCTCGGCAATATCGGTAAAGTAGGCGCGCAACCGGGCCTCGGGATCAGGCGCTTCACTGGCCATGCGCACCGTCGCGCAGCCCACACCCTCTGGCAAAAATGCCCGGAACTCGGTCTCTGCCGTCGGGTTGGCCTGCGGCGTCGCCAACCCAAGTGTACCGTTGCGACCGTAGTAACCCTCACCCATTTGCGATGCCCATCGTCTGTTCTGAGGCTGCACTGCAATATAGCATGGGCCTTCAGCAACCACGCCGGCTCACGCCGTGACGAGGCCGTCAGCCCAATGGCACACCACCGACATGAGTAGCGCACCA
>Ga0255783_10003936_pt1 | contig 13887 bp, 10 predicted proteins | sample 011ome_22_FD_179981 | JGI IMG/M metagenome (GOLD analysis project Ga0255783, IMG submission 179981) | Coastal salt marsh microbial communities from the Groves Creek Marsh, Skidaway Island, Georgia - 011507BT metaG (version 2) | ecosystem: Environmental > Aquatic > Marine > Intertidal zone >... | reverse complement strand
TTTTTGATCTCCCTCAAGAGTATCAATAATTTCTGTTTTTTTTAATAGGCTTTCAGGAATTTTTTTTGGAAGAATTAGGTTTTTATTTAAATTCTCCTCATTTCTTTGTAAATCACTAGTATTGGGTGCAGCTAAAAGTGTATTTAAATAGCTAGATATTGTGGTTAAAAAAAATATTAAAAAAAAAGTTTTTTTAAAAGTTTCTGGTATTTTTTTTGTCATAAATGATTGTGAATTTGCTTTATTTTATATTAAAATTATACCTTGATTGATCAAAGTTCCTAAATTTTTTTCAACTCAAAATTGATTTATTTAAAAAAAAAAACACAAGATATTGTGTTTCAATAGTTATAAAGATTAATGAATAGGTAGCTCTAATATTTATGAAAATAATTGTAAATGATTATTCTGGAATACCTTCAATTTTTGATTTTGCATCAGAATTGGCACTTAAAGGCTATAAAGTCTTTTATCTAACCTCCAAACAGATAAATTTGTCAGGAGATTTTTTTAAAACTTACAAAAAAAACAAAAATTTAACAATAAAACTCATTAAATCGAAAAATAAGATCAAAAAAGATAATTTTTTGAACAGAAGATCAATTGAAATTGATTATGGGCAACAGAGTTGGCAAATAATTTCAAAAATTAGGCCTGAATATTGTTTTTTAATCAGTTTACCCATCGATCCTTTGTACGATTTAATTAAAAAAAGCAGAAAAAATAAAATTAAAGCTATTTATTGGGTGCAAGATATTTATTTTTTAGCAATTAAAGATGTTATTAACAAAAAAATACCTTTTGTAGGCAACCTTATTTCTAAAATATATGAAAAAAAAGAAAATTATTGCTTTAAAAATTCATTCAAGAATATTTTAATAGATAAAAATTTTAACAATCACTTTAATGTTAAAAGAAAAGACAATTTATATATTAAAAATTGGATACCTTTTAATTCAATAAAATTTATTAACAAAAAAAATAATTTTTTTGATTTGTATAAACATAAATTTAAAAAAATTTATCTTTATGCAGGAACATTAGGTTATAAGCATTCCATAAAAACTTTTTTAAATCTAAGCAAAATCGTCAAGGAAGATCTAATCTTAATAATTTCAGAAGGAAAATTTTTTAATCAATTAAAACAAATAGTTAAACAAAATAAAATTTTAAATATAAAGACCATTAGTCGTTATAAGTCGTTTCAAAATTTTTTAGCAAAATTAAATAGAAATTTAATTGGTATTGTAATTATTAATAAGGAAGCAGCATACTATTCAGTGCCTTCCAAGATATTGACTTATATAAATTCTGGTATGCCAATCATTGGTTTTATACCTAAATATAATCAAGCAGCTAAGATAATTAAAAAAAATCAATTGGGAATAATATTAAATGATAGAAATACATCTACAATCAATGAATTAAGTAATAATTGGCTAAATAAGACAAGCACCAATTGTTTAATTTATGCTAAAAATAATTTTAATACAAAAAAGATTGTCGAGCAAATTGAAACTAAAGTATTTAACTAATGAAAATTAGATTTTATTCAAATTTTAGAGAAGACAAACGTAAAAGTATGAATGTGGTATTAAATTATTTAGCAAATAATATTGCAAAAGATAAAAAAAAACATGTAGCAGTGTTCACGCCATCATTTAAAAATTCAAAAAAAAAATTTTTAAACTTAAACTGGCAGCTACGTTATGCAAGATATGTTGATTATCCAAAACAAATTAAATCGCTAAAAAACGTTGATATTAGCCATATAATTGATCATCAATATGCTCATTTAGTACATCAAATTAACTCGAATAAAAAAATAATTACGGTACATGATTTAATCCCTATTATATATCAAAAAAAATTGAAAAAAAATCCTTACTTGGTCAAATACTCATTAAAGCATCTAAAATATTTTGACAAAGTAATTGCGGTAAGTAATAATACTAAACGTGATATCATTAAATACACAGATTGCCCAAGCAAAAAAATTGTAGTTTTAAAATCAAGTGTAGATAAAAGTTTTAATAATAAAAAAATTAACAAAAACATAATTTGTCAAAAATACAAAATACCCATTAATACAAAAAAAATTTTAATAGTAGGGTCATCATTTTATAAAAATCATGAAACCTCTTTAAAAATTTTAGAAAATTTAAAAAAAAGTTATAAAGAAAAAATTATTTTAATTAAAATTGGTAATAAATTAGCTTTTAAGATACCAAAAAATTTGAAAAACATTTTATTTGAAATTAAAGATATTCCTAGAGATAAGGTCAACGAAATATATAAAATTTGTGATATTTTATTATTCCCATCTATCTATGAAGGTTATGGTTTACCATGTGTTGAAGCAATCAATACAGAACTTCCTATAGTCTCAAGCAATATAAAACCTCTTAAAGAAATTTTGGGCAATTATCCATTAATGTTTAATTCCTCTGACCATAAATCAATGACGAATAGTATTATTAAACTATTAAATAACAAAAAATATTATTTTGAAATCAAAAAAAAATTAAAAATACGATCTAAATTTTTTAAAGAAACTAATTATTTTAAAGAGTTAGAAAAAATATATAATAATTGTTAACTATATTCCTTTACAATAGAATTTAGCTCATCAACATATTTATCCCAAGTTTTACTTTTAGAATATTTAAGAGATTGTTTAGACATCTTTTTTAGTTGATCAAGATTTTCATAACAAAATTTTAATTTTTGATAAATTTTATTAGAATTCATAATAGGAATAACAAATCCATTCTTATTTTTAATTACTACTTCCTTCCAGCCAGTATTTTCTGTTACAATTACGGGTAATCCAGAACTCATAGCTTGAGCGACAGAAATTGCCGCTCCCTCTTCAATGCTGGGCATTACAAAAACATGACATTGATTTAATATATTATTAATTTTTTTTTGATCTAAATGACCATATACAAATGTTTTATTAAAATTTATTTTATTTTTGAATAAACTATAATCTTGAGAAGGTGTGCCAATCAAATGTAATTCAAAATTATCATTTTTTAATTGATTAAAAGCTTCAATTAAATATTGAACCCCTTTTCTTAAAGTTAAACCTCCTACAAAAACTATTTTAAATTTTTTTGTTTTATATTTATTATTTGCTATTGATTTAATTGGAAAAAAAGTTGTGTTGTCAGATGGGTAGTTAAGCACTCTAGTGTTCAAAATACCCTGTTTTTGAAAGGTTTTTTGTACAAATTTAGAGGGCACTAATACAAAATTTGCACTTTTATATTCAGCTAATTCACGTCTAATAAATTGATTGTGAATAGAAAAATTTATTCCATATTTAGCATACTCTTTTTTTAAAATTGAATTAGCATACAATATGTGACTACTAGCTCTTTCACATATATACAATTTTTTATATCTTTTAAATTCTAAACCAGTATTCAAGCCTCCTCCTGATAAAGATAAAAATACATCAGCTTGATTAAGATATTTTTTTGATTTTTGATCAACTAATAAAGAACTTTTCCAGTTAAGAATATTAAATATTGGGTTGTTAAAACTTAATCCTAATTTTCTAAAAAAGAAATTCATTGATTGATAAAAACCATTAGCATCAATTAGATTTTTGGGTAATTTATATTTTAAAAGTTTAAAGTAAGGATATCCTGAGACAATTTTAGAGAGTTGTTTTTTTTTATTTAAAGATTGTGCTAAATTAAAATAATGAAAAGTACCATGAGTACAAAGTAAAAATTTTTTTTTAATCATATTTTATTTAAAAAACTTTTTAGTTTAATTTTAATAAATAAAAATAATAAAGAATGAATTACTAAAATTAAAAATAAAATTTCATTTATATTTGATTGATAATATCCCAATACTAAAGCAATAAATAATGAACAAACTGTAAAAATAAAATCTATTTTTGACAAAAATAAAAAATTATTAAATGATTTAAATGGAGAGGTAAGTAAATTTAAAAAACTTATAATTACAGCATCAACACTTATAAATAAAATTAAAAAATGATTTATATTAATGGATACATCATCGATCCATAATTCATAAATAAATTTTCCAAATAAATTACTTATAACTAAATAAATAAGCGCCATTATTGTTATGATGTATAAGAATTTATTATGTAAAATTAATATATTTTTAACTAAATTTTTTCTTTTTAATTTACTAAATTCAATAATACTTGCATGTATCAATACATCAAAAAAATTAATTGGTAAAAAATAAAACAAAGTTCGTGCAGTATTAACTAAAGTAACTACAGTTGGTGAAAAAAATTTCCCTATTATTAAAATTAAACCATTTTGCCGTATAAGATAATTTAATTTTTCTAAAGAGTAACTTAAAGATTTTAATAATAATTCTTTTACTAAAATTTTATCGAAATATTTCTTATTAAAATTTAAATTTTGCTTATATTTATTATGAAAATAATATATCAAAACCAATCTTATTAAGTTAGATAATAGAAATAATAATCCTAAATATAAAAAATCTTTTAGAAAAAATGCTGTCAAAATAAGTATTTTTGAATAAACCTGATACAGTGAATTTTGATTAACCCAAATTTTTGTATAGCCTTTATAATTTAAGCTTGGATAAAAATAGTAAGTAATTAATTCTAAATAGTATGCGATTACTATAAATATGTAAGAATATTGTAGGCTGCTAAGATTTAAACTCTCATTTTTAAATTTCGTAAGATCTAGAAAAAAAATAGTTATTATAAAAATCAATATTGTAAAAATTATTATATTGATGCTTTGTACATAATAAGTTGTTGAATATAGTTTGTTAAGCTTTTCATTTTTTTTATTAGTAAATGCCGTTGTCATTTCAAGCCGTGCTACTTCAGTAAAATTAAAATTAATCCCGTATATCGTTGCAACTATAGTTGAAATAATTATCCAAACTCCAAAAGTGTCAGCGCCCCAAGTTATAATCATTAACACCGGATAAAATAATTGCGTTATGATTTTTACGATAAATCCTAATGACTGATATGAAATATTTTGTTTTAGTCTTGAATTGTATTTAAAGAAATTAACTATTTCTAATAAATTCATATATTTTTTTATTATAATCTTATATTATTAAGTAACACTTATTTTTAACAAAAAAACAGATTTGTTCATATATTTTGAAAGTATACAACGACACATACACTTCTAAGATTTTAAGAATTGTATGGTTTTTTATTTGGTTTTTTTTATTTCGATTTACACCTCCTTTTTTTTTAAATTTTTGGAGAATTTTTTTATTAAAATGTTTTGGCGCAAAAATCCACTGGTCATCAAAAATTTATCCATCTGTGAAAATATTTAAACCCTGGAGATTATCTATGGGCAGATACAGTTGTCTTGGACCTAAAGTTAATTGCTACAATTACGATGATGTGATCATCAAAGCAAATTCTATAATCAGCCAAGATACTTTCTTATGTACCGCAAGTCATAATTATAATTCAACAAAATTTGAACTTATTACCAATAGAATCGTAATTGAAAAAAATGTGTGGGTAGCTGCCAATTGTTTTGTTGCTCCAGGAGTGACGATGAAAGAAAATTCTATTTTATTAGCCTGTAGTAATTTAATAAATGATACAAGAAAAAATTATATTTATGCTGGAAATCCAGCCAAAATTAAAAAAAAGAGAATTTTATTTAAAAAATAAATTATAAATATATTAATTAATAAAATGAAAATATATAAAACAATATCTTACCTTAAGTTTTTAATTTTAATTTTTTTACTATCATTTTTAACTTCTTGTATGCTAAACCCTGGCATAAGTGAAAATCCGACACAAAGTCAGAACACTCCAAATATTTCTACTCCTAACATTAATGTAGAAATTATAGATGTTAACGATTTAACTTTAGATGATATTAAATTAGTAGGCGCAGAAACTCAAAGCAAGCAAAATAATGACGTTATAAAGCAATACTATGGGCTTTATAATTATGTATATGAATATCAGCTTGGTGCAGGTGATGAAATCACAATCAATCTTACTGACACCGATGACATAGACGGAAACTACTTAATTGATCCTTTTGGGATGATTGACTTGCCTTATGTTGGAAAAATAAATTTAATGGATTTAACTTCTGCAGAAGCACAAATTATTATAATGAATATATTAAAAAGGTTTTATAAAAATCCAGATCTTCAATTAGATATTATTTCATTTAATAGTAGCAAAGTATACGTGACAGGCACAGTTAGAAATCAACTAGTTCTTGATTTGAATGACAAACCTATAAGGGTTCTAGATGCAATCATAAGGGCAAACGTAAACACAACTGGAAATGACAATTTATCTAGTACTTCCGGAATTATTAGAAGAGATGGTCAAGTTTATGAAATAGATTTAATTAACGCTATTAGAGGTGCTGATGAAAAAGAAAATTTTTATCTTAAAAAAGATGATGTAATATTTATTGATAGAAATCCTAATTCAATAATAGTTTTTGGTGAGGTTACAAATCCAGGCTCATATTTTCCTTATGCGGGTTATTCTTTAACACAATTGGTATCTGATAGTGGTATTAATCAGCTTACAGCTGGTGCCAAAAATGTTTATGTTTTAAGAGAAAATATGGAAGAAGAATTAAAAATCGATGTCTATAAAATGAATTTAAAAAATCCTGTAAATTTAGTACTAGCTAGAAATTTCAAGCTACAACCTAGAGATATAGTATTTATACCAGCTTCAGAACTAGTTAAATGGAATAGAGTTATCAGTTTACTAATCCCACAAACAAATCTATTTAAATCTTATAATCCAATTGTTCAAAATGGTTTAGATGCAAATAGTATTAATATCCAATAATCAAAGATATTTTTTAATTGAAAAAGTCATAAGACTGGCAAACAAATATTGATTAGAAGGTATGTTTAAAGAAAAATCAAAAAATCCATTGATAATAAATATAAAAATTAATGGAATTAATAAAATCATTGAACTATTCGATTGTGAGCTAATCGAAATTAAGCAATTCTGAAATATTTTATAAAAAATTAATAATACAATTAAGAATCCAATAATTCCTAGTTCACCAATCAATTCGATAATATCTGCATGAGAATGATTTGCGTAAAAACCATTTAATTCTTTATAAAAAAATAAAAAAACAGTCTCAAATGATCCAGCGCCATAACCGAAAAATATAAAATTTTTAAAATATTCAATACCTAATATAATTAAACTATATCTAGATAATTGATTTTGAGTGCTAGAATCTAAATTTTCATTTACAAAATTTGATGAAATTTTTGGTAAACTTTCATTAAAAAAATTGAAGCGATCAAGAAGCTTATCCCCGCCGAAAAAAAAACCCATTATTAATATGTCAAATAAAAAAATTATTAAAAAAAATAATGTTAAAGAATTTATTTTTTTTTTTTTTTTAATAAATGAATAAAAAATTAAATATAAAATTATCATTACAAGATAAAAGTTTCCAAGTCTTGAAAATGAACAAATGATGCCGATTGTTATAAATATTATAAAAATTCTTACATAATTTTTTTTAAAATTTGTTGAAGACAATATCTGTTTAGAATTATTTGCTAAAATATAATTAATACTTATTAAAAAAGTTAAAATTAAAAATAATGCGAAATTAGTACGATTAACAAAAAAACCTGAAGCAGAGTCTTTATAATAAACAACTTTTTCTAAAAAAAAATCTGGATTACCTAAGAGAAATATTAAAACACCAAAAAAGGCATGAAAAAAGCCAATAATTGAAAAATATAATAGATATCGATTAATGTGTTTTTTTTTAAAAAAAAGCAGGTCCGTTAGAACAATAATTAAAAAAATATTTAAATAGTTTAAAATTTCACTTATTGATAAATTAATATTTAAACTAATTCGATTGTATTCAGAAAGACTAATTGCAGAATAAAATTCGTAAGAATGAATTGAAATTATTTTTAATATTTTATTAGGAATTGGTATAATTTGAAGCGTTAAAAATAAAATAAATAATAAAAAAAAAGAAAGTAAATATTTATTTTTTTTAATTTTGTATTTAAAATATTTTAAATTGTTTTTTTTAAACAATAAAAAAATTAAAAAAGTTATACAAACTAAAAAGTTTAATTTAATTAATAAAATTGAATTTGATCCATTAAAAATACTTCCTATAAGTATAATTAACACAAATATTATTTGATTGAATTTGTTAATTGAAAATTTTGTATAATTAATTTGGTGAAACATTTTGAAAATCGACAAATCTCTCTTTAGGTAGATTTTGAAATATAGGTAGAAACTGTTGTTTAGTTAATAAAATTGTTGATATATTCTTTGTTATATAAAGACTCTTCAATAATGCTTCAGCCTCTTCTTTTGAAGAAATCAAATCACCATTATTCAATCCATTAATTAGAAACATATCATTTAAACTATTAATAACATCGTCATCTAAAACAAAAAAATTGTTATTTTCTACTAAATGTCTATTAATTATTGACTCTAACATTATCTCTGAAATTTTAGGATCTGATAACTTAATAACTTTTTCAGCAACTAAGATTTTTTTATAATCCATTTTACTAAATCCAATAGGATATATTGTTTGTGCAAATTTAATTTTATTATTTAAAATTTTTTGATTATCATTATTTCTCCAATTAACAGAATCAAGAATTTGATTTATTAACTGCAATGTAATTTCGGATATTATATTTCCATTTATATTTTTTATCTCTTGTAAAATTTTATCTGATAATAAATCTGATGATAATAAAATTGATTCACTTATTGCAACTTGTGAAGAAATAGAACTTCTTTTTATAATCTTTGCTTTATCAATATTTACTTTATTTTTAGAAACTTCATTTACTAATTCACTTATGGATTGGTTAATGAGTAAATTTAAACTATCTTTATTTATATTGGGCAAAATTGATTTTTCAAATTGATCAATATTTAATAAAATATTAGAGATTAGCGGTTTAGTATTGTTGTTAATTTGTGCATTTTTTATAACTATATTTACTAAAGAATTTGCAATCTCCAATGAAGAGTTATTTATAATAGAAGCTAAATGATAAGCATTATCATCCCACACTCTATCATCATTATATATTGCGGGTACTAAACTGCTAAATATCGAATTTATATTCTGTAAGTCATTTTGATTAATTTTCTTAAAAGTTTCATTAGTTTCAAGATCTTTGCTAATTATATTTAATAAATTGCTCGCAGAAATTGTCGTTATATTTGCTAATTCACCCTGAAATAACTCAATTTTAGCTGAAGGCTCAATATCCTCTAATGTTGATACAAATTTATCAATCAAATTATCATTTTCGGAAATTTTATTTGATGCTCTAGTAATTTCATATTCTTGCTTATTTTTATTTAATACCTCTATCAATAATCGTAAATCTTCACTTTCGATAGCTATAACTTTTTGATTTAAAAATAGACTTAAAAAAAAAATTAAAAAAAATACTTTTTTAAATTTTAAGTATAAATATTTCATACAATTATTTTTAAATTAATATCTTTTGTAAAATCTAAAGGATATAAATTTATTTATTCTGAAAAAATTTTACTTATTTCTTGATCTAAAAAACTACTATTCAAGTCTTTTTTATCTATATTTTTTACTGAATGATTTTTTTGGTTTTCATTAGCGATAATTAAATCATCAGAGTTAGAAATTTTTAAAATTTTGTCATTTTGCAAATTATTTTCAACTACAGGATTTCTGTCATCAAAGATTTTTTCAACATTATCGTTTTCTAAAAGCGTGTCTCCAAGCAAATTAACTTGTTCGTAAAGTTTATTTTTTAAATTATCAAAATTCTGTATTTGATTATTCATTATTTCAATTCTTTTTTCTTGGCTCGATATTTTATTTGCCAATCTTACATTTTCTTCTTGATAGTGTTTTATTTTATCTTCTAAAGATTGTATTTTATATTCATATTCTGAAGCTGTTTTTTGAAAATTGTTATGGTTTTCACTTTTATTAAGTAAATCTTTATTTTCTCTTTTATAGTTTTCTAGCAATTCTTCTAATTCTTTTATTCTAATTTTATCTTGTGAATTAGTATTTGTTATTTGTTGATCTTTTAATTCAACTACCGGATCTTTTCTTAAATTTACTACATTATTTTTAATTTCATTTTCTTTGTTAAGTTTATTAATTTTACTTCTTAATTTTTTAATTTTTTTCTTGTATCTTTTTTGTATCTTGATTGCATCTAGCGAAGTTTTATCTGAAGACGAATTTTCTTGAAGATTACCTAGCTCAGATTGTAAATCTTTAATTTTTTTATTTAATTCGTCTAGTCTGTTATCATTATGATTTATCATAGTACTTTCTTTGTTAACTTTGTTTATATCATATTTGTTGACTTGAGATACTTTATATCTTTTAATTTTTCTCTTAATTCTAGTTAATTTTCTATTAAGCTTTTTTCTCAAAAACTTACTGTCCTCAGGTGAGGACTTTACAGTTTTAATATTCTTTAATATTTTTTCTTTAGGTAAATTAAAGTTAGTTTCTATTTCCTGAGTGGGTAAAATTTTATCCTGGATAACAATTCTTTCCAAAAACTGATTATTGTCATTTTTTAAATTGAAATTTGTTTCATTGCGGCTAAATCCTGACTTAATTTTTATTTTAATTTTATTTAGATTTTTGATTAGAGCATCTTTATTGGTAACAGTCTTTTTGATTGGAATAATAAATTGACTGATAAAAGCTTTTTTTAGATTTCGAATCATTAATCAAAAAATATAACTTCAATCTGTAGTTGTCAAATTGACATTATTAATCTGCTCGATATTTAAGAATTGCATAGATAGTTTTAAACATAATTATAAAGTCCAAAGCTATAGACCAATTTTTTAAATACCAAATATCGTACTCAAGTCTTTTTTTCATTAACTCATCGTTAGGAGTGGCGCCTCTAAATCCGTGCACTTGAGCCCAACCAGTAATGCCAGGATTACATTTATGTCTTGTTAAAAAATTTTGAATGATATTTGAGTATTGCTTACTATGTTCTGTCATATGTGGTCTTGGGCCTACGATTGACATATCACCTTTAATAACATTAAATATTTGTGGAAGTTCATCAATACTTAATCTTCTAATAAATTTTCCAAAAAAAAGTAATCTTGGATCATTATGTAGTACTTGTTTTGTTTTATCAAACTTATCTTTTTTTAATGTTCTTAATTTATAAATTTTAAATTTTCTTCCATCCCAACCAGTTCTAGTTTGAGAAAATATAAACGGAAAACCATCTTCAAAAATTATTAACAAAGTGCTTATTATCAAAATTGGTAAAGTAATCAAAAGTATTAAAACTGAAAATATTTTATCTATAACAAATTTCATTAGTAATGGTGTTCCTGTAAATCTTGAATTATTAAGTGAAAAAAATAAATAATTTTTTCTTCTCTCACTTGCAGATGTAATGTTAAATTTACTAGTAAATTTATTTATTAAATCTTTGTCAAAGTCTTTTAAAAATAATTTAATATCAAAAGGGTATTTTAAAAGTTCTTCGATTTTAATTTGAGATTCATTGTTAAATTCTTTTTCAATTTCAAGCCATATTTGTCCAATGTAATGATAGTTTAGTATATCATAAAAATTCTTGTCAAATTTAAAAACTGGAATTTTTAATTCATTGAAATAATCTCTTTCAACATTATCGGTAATAATACAACATTTTATTAATGATTTTTTTTTCTTATTTTTGTAAATTTCTATAAAGTTTTTAATAGTATTATATTTAGCTATTAAAATAATATTTCTTTGAATAATGTTATTAATTATTAGATATTTATAAATCTTATTACTAATTATTTTAAATAAAAATAAACATACCATCGTAAATATTAAGGAATTAAAAAACCATAAAAAATTCAATTGTATTTTTGAATTAATTGTAAAAAAACAGATCCCAATAAAAAAACATGCTAAAAATATCTTTAACTCATAAAATAAAAAAAAATATAGCGTTTTCACATAATTTTTGTATTTTTTTACAAAAGCAAAACCTAATACATGAGATAAAGAAACTATTATTGTAAAATAAAAATAATCTGAATTAATAAATAACTTAAAACTTAATAAGTCATAAATTATATGTTCGTTTAATATTGAAGAAACATACAATGTTAAAAAAATAATAATTGATTGTATAAAATAGTTTATAGAAATAAATATTTCATCATCTCTTTGAAAGAGCTTTTCTAAATTAATCATAGCAAATAACTAGTAAGTTTTATCTTCGCCAGAGTAGTAATAATTTTGCTGATAATAATAGCCATAGTAACTATGTTTTGATGTATCTAAGTCATTAAGAATAAAACTATCGATTTTTTTATTAATATTCTTCAATTTTTTAACTCCTGACATTAATGATAAAATTCCTGTCACATTGGATCTTGTTACATAGAATATATAATCTACTGCTTGAGCAATCACCATCGTATCTGACACTGGCAGAACTGGAGGGCTATCTATAATTACATAATCATATTTCTTATTTAATAATTGAAAAAATTTTTTTAATTTAGGGACATTAACAATATCTGATAAGTCTGTTCTTTTTTTTCCAGATCCTATAAATTCTAATTTTGTTCCAGGTACAGTTTGGATTGTTTCCGAAAAATTACTTTCATTTGTTAAAATTTCACTCAAACCTTGTTTTTTTTCATCAAACTCATAGTAGCTATTAGCAACTGAAGGTCTTCTTATATCAGCTTCAATAAGTAATACTTTGTAATTTTTTTGAAGTGATAAAGCTAAATTAAATGCAACAGTTGTCTTTCCTTCTGATGGACTGCTGGATGTGACTAAATAAGTTTTATTTAAATCAAACTTTGATTCCATAACAGTTCTACCATTTCTTATTGACTCTGCAAAAGCTGACTCGTTGTCTTCAATATACATCTGCATCATGTGAAAACCTTTACGTGCAATATTAACTTTAGGAAGATTTGTTAATATCAATGTATCAAACATTTCTAGTGAGGTTGGATCCTTTACAGTTGAACTATTTAGGTCTCTATAGAACAAATAAAAATAAACACTAATTGATGAAAACAAAAAGGCTAATATACAATTTTTTTTAATATTTGGGGATACAGGATTATTAGAAGCTATAGGATCTTCGATAATTTTTACATTTGAAACTTGCAAATTTTGTGCCTCGTTAGTTTCTTTTACTCTTTGAAGAAATGTTTCGTATAATTTTCTGCTACTGTTTACCTCTCTTGAATACTTTAACATCCCAGACTCTTTTTCTTCTAATTCACGCAGTTCCTTTGTGGCAGTTTCTAATGTATTTTTGTTTATATCTATAGAGTTTTTCAAATTAGTTAATTCGAAAGTCTTTTTTTCTATATTTTGATTTATGATATTTACCAATTGAACTTCATAGGAAGATATTGTTTCTAGTGCTTTAATAACTTTTGGATGTTCATTGGTATAAATTAATCTTAAAGATTCTAAATTATTTTTTGATCCAAGCAGACTTTCGTAAATGTTTTTAATTTCAGGCCTTGTCATCAGGTCTTTAATAGAAGTTAATTGATTAACATCGCCTTTGGCTAACTTTATTGCTAACAAATCAGATTGATACTTGCTAACCTGCTCTTGTAAATTTAATATACTTTGTGAAATTGATTCAATTTGATTGATTTTTAATTGTTTAACATCCCCAGTGTCGACTAAATTATTATCTTCTTTATATTTAGCCAAATTTTCTTCAGCTATTTCCATTTGTTTAGTTAACTCTTTAAGTCTGTCTGATATTTTTTCATTTGCATAGGACGTTATTATTATTTTTGAATCTATCTCATACCTTTGATAAGAGCTTATGATA
>Ga0255783_10003928_pt1 | contig 13898 bp, 17 predicted proteins | sample 011ome_22_FD_179981 | JGI IMG/M metagenome (GOLD analysis project Ga0255783, IMG submission 179981) | Coastal salt marsh microbial communities from the Groves Creek Marsh, Skidaway Island, Georgia - 011507BT metaG (version 2) | ecosystem: Environmental > Aquatic > Marine > Intertidal zone >... | reverse complement strand
GGCACTCGCCGCATTGGCACCATCTATCACCAACCTAGCCGCTGCACAGCGAGCTAAGTCTCAGGCCGCTGCTGGCCTCATGAACACATTGGGTGTCCAGTTTGAGAAACAGAAACAGCAAACTGCCAGGAGGGAGCAGAACGAGGCTGCACAGCAAGTGGCCGAGAAGCTGTTGCAAGATCCTGCATTCCGCCGACAAGCTCCCGGAATCACAGATTCCGCCTCTCTGGTAAAGCTGGTGGGTGCAGAGAATGTCATTGGATATGGGATGAAAACCCAAGAAGCCGATCGTATTGCACAGCAGTCGGCAGCTAATATTGGATTGATTAAAAAACAAATCGAGCAGTATGATGTAGATGCCAAACAACGAGAAGCGGATGAAGCCTCCAGTAAAGCATTTACCACATTAGCTGGTGGAATTTATAGTGACGGATTTACCCAAGAAGACCTAATGGCAGGACTTCAAGGATTAAATTCAAGTGATGCTGTTCGTGCGTTGAATCTATACAATGAACGCAACCCCCAAGACCCTCTTCAGGAAATAAAAGTTGGAGATAAGACATACCTTTATAGCAGTAAATCTGGTAATGCTATGTTGGTCGATGATGGTTCTCAACTAGATAAGGAAACCTCATCTAGGTTGGCAGCCATAGACCAAATGAATATTTCTTCAGAAGAAAAGGAGATTCTGAAACAACAGGCATTGACCTATGCTGCCACTCCACGCGATCGCGATGGATACCCTATTGACGGATTTGGCGGACAGGCTGCTGGAGGAGGTGCTGCTGGTGGAGCTGGACCCGTATTGGATGCTTCTCCAGAAGCAGTATCATTCTTTCAGCAAATTCCAGAAGACCGAGTAACGGATGTTTTTCTCAAAGATGGCCAGACCACTCCTGAGTTTGATCAATATCTATCTAAATTATCCGAAGCTGGTGTGTCCGATGACATCATCAGTGGTGTAAAAACCATGGTTGAGCAACGTGCCGAAGAGGACCGGATGGGCAGATTTGCCCGAGGTGAGTTTGGAGAAAAAAAACCTGGGTTTTTAAAATCCTTACTTCCGGGGGAGTTTAGTATTAACGAAGCTGCATTAGAACTATTGAGACGCAGCCCAGAGCTAGTGAGAAGCAGCCCACTTCCGGGAATCAGACCGAAAGTCCCAGCAGAGCGACCCATTCCACAATCTAGTGCGATTCAGGAAAGTCCAATATCTGCTCCCACTACTAGTCGTAGTACACAGGAAATCATTGGAGAAGCTAGAGCCATTCAGGGACTTCCAAGTGAAAGACAGCTTCAGGATCGTGAGTTTAAAAAGAAACAAGCTGCTTTTGAAAATGCCAAGGAACTTGCTAGGCTCGAACTGATAGAAAACTACAAAGGGAAAGATAGGAAACAAATTCTGAAGGAGCTGGAGGAGGCTAGACTTGATACAATACGGTCTATGCCAAAGGGGACGGCACAAACCAAGACACAGAAAAAGGTTCGTGAAGCTTTGTTGAACATTCTTAGAGGACCGGAATTTATTAGGAAATATGGAATAGATGAGTTGCCGGGTCAACTTATAGATCTTATACCTGACATGCGGACTAAGCGTGAACGTGAAAGACTTGAGCGTCTCGAAAAGCAGCAATCCAAATAGAATAGTATGGCAAGATTACCAGCAGCCTACCAACCCCAAGAGGAACTTGATAGGAGACAACAGGCAGGTACCGGGTTACCCGGTATGCCAATGGAAGCGGGTCCAGGTGCTGGCAGAATTGCTGGCAGTATGGCCGTTGATGTTCTCGGTGGCGGTGTTTCATCCGCTGCTGGGTATGCCTTGGCTCCTTTCACATTTGGCCTATCCATCCCCGTCTTGGCGATCGGTGGAGGGATGGCTTCCAGTTATGCCGCCCAGAAGATAGAGGGTGATGGGTTTTCCGTTGGACGCATGATTGCGTCTGGACTACTCAACCTAATACCTGGTGCAGGTAAGCTAGCTGCTACCACCACAGGTAAGATAGCAGGTCGTGAGCTTGGCAGATTTGCCAGTAAGGAAGCACTCAGAGGTGGTGGTATAGCCATGGGTGAAAAGGCGGTACAGACGGCCATAGACGAGCAGAGATTCCCTACGTTTGAGGAGTTTGCCGCAAGTGGAGCTATGGGTACAGTGTTCGGTGGTGCCGTAGGTACAGGTATTGGTGTGGCCGCTCAGAAGGGTTTGTTTAATAAGATAGGAGGACTCACGCCAGATCAACTAAACGCAAAACTTCGAAATCCCCAAGATGCTGAAGACATTAAGGATGGTATCATGGAACTCGGACAGCCGGACAAGACCGATTTTTTCAAGGACACCATTGGTACTCGAAGGCAATTTTTTACTGATGGTTTGGCAGAACGTATCAATACCACCAAGCTCCCTATCAGCAACCAAGTGTATGGTGCCATTGCTCAAGACTTGACCAATGCAATGGATTCCAAAGATGCATCCTTTAAACTGGACAGATTTATCAACGCCGCATCCACCAAGCGAAATGAGAATGTTGATAAAAGAATAAGGGATGGAATCGATAACGGTATTAAGTATGGTGATGTTCAGTCTATAAATCGATTAAAAGGAACTCTGTTTGACGATGCTAAGGGTAACGAGGCCATGGCGTTTAAGAAACGCCTAATGGATGACTACAATGAACTGGACGGTCAGTGGAAACAGAAAAATGAAGCCGAGATTGATTCCTTAGTAGCACGTACCATCGAAACTGATGACGCAAATGACTTGGCTCGGGTAGCGGTAAACATCGATAAAGGAAACGTAGAACCAACGACCTTGACCAAGGTCGGAGAGAAGATAGCTCGTTTTTTAATTCCCTCCAAAAAACTTCGAGGAACCCTACTGGACCTTGGTACAAAGTTTAAACAGGGCGTACTTCCTTCCAGAAACATAGGAAGAGGATTGGCTGATGTTCTGTCGGAAATCAAACTATTGACTCGTTCATCCGACAAAATTGCATTGACCGCAGAGAGTGCTGTTAATCGAGCGATTAAAAAAGCAACACTCACTCCAACCCAGCGGATGGAATATGCGGAGAACATCGATCGTTTCTTGAGTGGGGAGGCATCACTAGATGTTTTACCTGCCAAGATAAGGAAAGAGGTGGGTGAAGAACTACAGATGTATCGGGAAGAATTGGAGCGGTTACAGTATAAGCTCATCTCCTATCTTGGCGGTGATATAGGTGCGGGGCTGGACAAGGATCTCAGGAACCAGGTCATCACTGTTATCAAGAAGAGTATTGATGACAAAAACTTCGTAACTCGGTCATTTAGGTTCTATGCCGATAAGAGATATTCTCCAAGCGAGGAGCTAAAGCAGAAAGCGATCGACGGCGAAGAACGCAGGATAGCCAAGCAAATAGCAAAAAGGGAAAACCTTGATGCTAATGATAGTGCAGTGTTGGTAAGGGCCAGAAAGCAAGCCACACAAGAGATGGCCCAAAGGGAGAAGTATAGTGCGAAGAAAATGCAGGATGACCCTAGTCTGGCCCAGAAACGTGCAGCCGACAAACAGGAAATAAAATTTCAAGCACAAGGAATACTGGAAGGCCGTGGCAATATCAGCGATGAGCTTAGGGAATATCTTGGTGAAATAACTGATCCCGGAGAAAAGATTTTTCAGACGATCAATAAGACATCTAGGCTGGTCAATGCGTTGAAAACAGACGATGCATTGAATAAGTTATTCAGAACGAATGAAGTGAAGATGGCATTAAGGCTAGATGCTAGTGATGCTACCGAAGACATCCTCACCCAAACTGCATATGGTGCAGAGGTAATGCAGGATATTAAAGTACCCAAGGAGGTCAATGACGCACTCCGAGATATCTTTTATTCAGACACTGGATACTTGATGAATAATTCCGTGGGTCGTTTTACGTTGGATCTTCTAAAGAATCTAAACGCTCTATCTAAAATATCTAAAACCATATTTAACCCAGCATCCTACGCACCCAACTTCATTGGTAACTTCTCTTCTGTCTTTGCGTCGGGAGTGAACCCAGTCATTGGTATTGGAAAGGGACTCAGGTTTGGACTGTCCGAGTTTGACGGGATAAGAAAAGCCGTACTCGGAAAAGGGGAAAAGGGTAAGGCCAACCTCAAGAGGTTGATTCGCTTTCAGGAACTTGGAGGCGGTAGCGCTAACGTAATGACCAGCGAAATCAGGAAAGCTGGTCAGCGTGGATTACTTGGAGATGCTGTGCAAACCATAGCGGATCCATTCACCAAGGTGTATAACATTGGTGATACCACCATGCGTTACGTTGCATGGGAAGGAACCCAGAGGCAGTTGAAGAAAGCCATACCTGAATTAGCCAATGAGAGAAACAGGGATAAGCTAGAGATAGCTGCTATGCGCATGGTACGCAACACTTTCCAAGACTACGATAAGGTGCCGGAGGTGTTTAAGAAACTCTCTCAGATAGGTATTACCAGTCCCTTCATCAACTTCACAGCAGAGCTTATGCGTAACACCTACAATCAAGGCAGGTACGCAGTGATGATGATGAAAAACCCAGCCAAGCTCCTAGCTGAACTAGGTCTTGATGGAGTGAAGATCGATGATAAGTCGGTTAGTCGATTGAGAAAACTGGGAATGAAAAGAGCTGCTGCATTTACCGGAGTTATGGCGGGTGCAGGAACAGCGGTGGAGATGGTTGGCAGCAAGGCTAAGGATTTGTTTGGAGACAAATACAAGAACTTATCCGACGAAGAGAAGCTGGCCCTTAACGAGACAGTGGCTAAAAGCTGGCACAGAGGCAAGCGACTCCTTTACATTCCGAATGCGGATGGAAAGACAGGTAAGTATATAGACACTGAATACTTGGTTCCGCAAACCCTTATGACATCTGCTTTTGTTTCAGGATTTAAAGATGATCCATTAGAGGTGTTACCAAAACTTTTAAAAGAAAACTTCTTGGGCGAAGGTACATTCCTTTTGCAAGCAGCCAGCAATCTATATGGAAAGGATGCCAATGGCCGTGACATTAGTGTGGATCCCGGTATGGTTAATAGATACATGGACAACATTGGGGCGTTCATACAAGCTGCCTTCGAACCTGGTGTGGTACGAGAACTAGAGAAGTGGAATAAAACCATCCGAGGATCTGAGAACGCTCTAGGAACAATGGCTATGATGAGTAGATTGATGGGTGTCCGTTGGGAGGAATACGACATCGAGCGTGATGCCGCCCGGCGACTGGCCCCCGATGCTACGGCTATTAATAACGCAAAGGGATTGCTTGGAACCAGCCGGAAGTATGACATCAAGGAGCAATACGACCAGAACTACGTAAAGCTAAACCAGAACCGTGAAGGCATCCTCAAGAAGATTACGGGCCACTATAACAATTTGAAGGTGTTGGGATTGGATGGGGAGCAAGCTCTCAATGTCCTAGATAAGACAGCCCTATCGACCAACGATAAGTTTGAATCTATCACAGGCTACTACAGCCCGATGCCATACGAAGAACCTGTCACCAAGACAGAGGTGTATGAATCCCTCGGAGATACCCCAGAACAACGCCTAAGGGCCATACAGGCTATGCGTGGACAGGTGGATCCAAGGGAGGTTAAGAATTTACTAAGCATGCATAAGCGGATGGTGAGGAAAGCCCGCCGGGGCGAACCTGCTATGCCAGCATCGCTAATGCTACTAAGGAAAATGGACAAGGAGGATCGCCTACGTCGATTGACAGACCCAAATGGTCCATACCGCTTGACGCGATCGAATACCCCTCTCATTCGAGAGCTACAAAGACTAGGCATACTCGAAAGAGATATGATCCCGTACCTGCCAGCAGGCCAGTAAGCATCGTCAGGCCCGACATCTACGGATCGGGCAGTTAGTCATACACAAAAAAAGGGGAACCCTGTTAAGGGTTCCCCTTGCTATAGGTGGGAACGAATACAAACCACCTATGTTGTGATGATGACTAACATAAAAACAAAGAACATCGTGGGGATGGAAAAGTGAGAGTCAAGCTATCTCCAGTTTATTTTCGGAAAGTTCATTTATTCTTTCCTCATAATATCCTACCAACCAAAGTTTCAGCATCTTGTAGAAATCAGTGTCAAACAATCCATGGCATCTGTAGGCCGTAAAAATCTCGCCATCGATATTAACTTCTTGCAAATGATAGGAACACCCACCCCTTTCCACCGTTATTTTCTGGCGATCTAGGGGCAATATGCTACGATTTGCTGGGCCGCCAATTAGGGGACAAATGGATCTAGGTATTCCCGAATCAGATGACATCCAAAACTTGGACCACTGAGCCACTTCACCCCACTCAACTTTCATCAGTATTCTTCTGCTCTTTTGATTCAGCGACCATCTGAGCTTTCAACTCGTCAATTTGGGATCCGGTGATATTCTCCCAGGTATTGTTCACCTTTTCCTTAGCCACTTGGTGGGCGTAGTGGATGTAGGCGTTGGTAGACAAAGACGCAAAAACATCCAGCACAGATTGCTGGTTGAATGTTTTTTCGATGAGCGCTTCTTTTACTTGTTCGTCTGTTATATCTTCAGGTTTCATAATGTTTTTCTTGCATTTTTGTTTCAAGGAGAGCTAAGGCGCGCCAAGCGACGGCCACATAGTCTTCTTCTAGGAGGTGACGCATCAAACAGTCGTGATGGTCGTTAGATTTATCAAATTCCCAGTGCATGGGTTCAGACTCATCGCAATGCTTCTCATTGCCAAAATACGATTGGTGAGCGATGGCGGCGATGGCGTTAGGGAACGGAGATAGTACACCCGAATAGATGGGCCACTTTTTGCGTTCGTCGCTATCCTCTGGCAAAATCCTAATCTTGTATTGTGGAGTTGAACGTAATATCATAATTGGGTATAAACTCGATGTTTCCTTGCCAGTGGTATCCAATACCAGAGAGAGCCTGCTCGAACAGCTCGATCATTTCGTCGATGGTCAAGTCGTTGTCGTGCATGCTTACCTCGCAATGGCCATACTTGTTTTCGATGGTAATTGATGTCATATTTGTCTTATTCTAATTTCTCTAATTCCGAAATCGGCTAATGCTTTGGAGCAAGATTGGCAGGCATAATAATGGCCATAAATCCAAACAATGGAAGGCAGGATGTCAAGGTCTATTGTCCTCAATCTATTTAGCAAACCCATCTCGGCGTGGGTGGACGAACATAGGTTTGGCTGATCGCCCGATCCAAGCTCCATCCTCGGGCATACGTGTCCGGTGTATTCGCAATGGTTGGCAGATGTAATAAACTTCTCTCCAACATAGCAACCAGCAGCCACCGCTCTTTTGCCGCAGGTGCTTTGAGGGCTTACCATAATCCTGAGATGATCGAACTCCCTCATAATTCATGGATGGGTTTGAGTTCATCTTGGGTGGCCACAAACACTTTGCCATGGCCCAAATCTTTCATCCTGTGGGGTCGAATCAGCCGATAGCTTTCTATGGCTCCAGCAATGCGGTAGGAAGGGAATGTCCCGACGACCAACACGTACACATCCACGGCATCCACATTTTTCCAAGGTGCCACTATAAGTCGGCCTGTTGGGTAGGTGGTGGATTTGACATCAACCAGTTTTCCATCATACAGCATTACATCATATACTGGATGCTCATCACCATCAGTGTCTAGGTCTGGATAAACATTCACATATTTGGCAAACGCTATCTCAGCAGCCATTCCCTCCAGATCGGTTTGTTCGTCTGACTGAGGACCCATGCGGCGATTGGTTATGCCGTTGAGCCTATTGTGACGATGGCGTTCTTTGGCTACGAATTTAGCTAGCCTTTGTTCCGCTGTGTTTAATGTGATCATTTTAAAATTTGACCTCCCGCTCGACGCTCACCTACCAAAACAAAACGCCAAGCGGAAGGGTTGCAACAACGTGTTGCTAAATTATTTTCGCATTCCTCCTATGTTCGTTCCGAACCCTACGCTCCTCCAAACTCTTCTCTTTATGGCAGGTCTTGCAGACTGCCCGTAATCCACCAGCCTCGCAGTAGAGGCGTTGTAATAGTTCGTTCCAATCATATTCCAGCCACACCTTATTATCAAACCCATCCAAAGGAACCACTGGCTCGATGTGGTCAGCCTGCATTTGATTCTGTGGAAATACTTCACCACACTCTGAGCAGCGGTGTAAGCGGCATTTGCGGCCTGTCTTGGGATTGACGCCATCCTCGACGTAGCTATCCCTGATAGCCCGATACTTGACGGGCCACATGGCCCGACGTAGGGCGGACATAATAAATGATCGCATCCTAGCTGTGGTCCATTCTCCTCCATTATAAGGTTTCTCCATATTGCGGTTAAGTGTGTAGCTCACTTTGTTTAGCGACATACGATGGATATGGCAATCTGTGTTCCAATCTGTCCTCTGAAAAAAGTTCTTCGACCGCCATCCAACCAGCAAACCTAAACTTCGGGAAACGGCCAATAACAAGTGCATACAAATCGCAGACTTCTTTCCGCTTGATGGCCTTTACCATGAGCCTTCCATTTTCTCTGCGGGTTGTTTTAACATCCACCAGTTGGCCGTTAGCCAGTAGACAATCCTCAAGCCCGAAATGTTCCGCATCCATATCTGGCCAAATGTTTTGATGTTTGCAGAAAGCGATCTCTGCCGCCACTGAATCAAGCTCTCTCTCCTCGGGCGTTCCTTTCCCATATATGGTCGCGGTGGCATTTACAGACCTATCATATTCGTAACGCTTCTTGGCTATATATTTTGCCAGCCTCTGTTCGGTTTCGTTCAGTGTTATAATCATGCGTACAATTCGTTCATTACATTATAGTAATGATTGGTGGCTAAAGCCTTCTTGAGATGCTTTAGCTGTGCCTTTTCGGTCCACCGCTTCACACCCGTCTGGCATGTTTCGGTGTCGATGATGACGGAGTATATGGGAAGATTATAATCAGCACAAATCTGCCGCTTGATAATGTCAGCACCGATAGCGAGCTGCATGGCATCCTTGGGATAGGTCTTTGATTTGGGATCCGCTCCCCGGCACTCCCTCGTCTTGAAATCAAATACGCATACTTGTCCATCCATTTCGGCTATGAGGTCCATGGTTCCTGCCAACATCAAGTCGGCATCAAATATCATCCGCTCTGCGGCTGTTGGAACCACCTGGTTCTCGTCCATCCATTTCAGGAATGGTCGATAGTATGATGCGTACTCGCTGTGATAGTCCGCACCATCCATTAAATGTAGGATGGCCTGTTCAATCTCGGCGTGGATGCGTGTACCAAAGACACTACTCTCCACCAAGCACCCATCGAGATCAGTCCGCATCCCCCAAGACTGCCGTTCGACAACATCGAACGACAGCCCTGGATTGGAGCGGGTGATATGATAGATTTTTTCCATCCGCCAGCGATCCAAGAATGGGTTGGGTGCTATCCCGAGTTTGGTGGTGATAGACACCGCCAAGTCGCCTTTTGCTTTACGCATTTTGGCGAGCGTATCGACCGACTCTAATAGTCGTATCTTGCCATTCTTGTATCTCCGGTAGATGTGCATCCTAGAATGGGGTTTCTTCGTCGCCAGTATCGGCGGCAGGAGATTCCCCAGATGGAGATGACGCTATCTTTTCGGCCACCGTATAGATGGAACGAGCGAGTCGCTCGAGCTTAGAGCTAAACTCCTGCTCAGATAGATCCTCCCCCTTGAGTAGATTACAAGCATTATTAATACTCATACCTACACGCATCCCGATCTCTCGATCGGCGTTCGCCACGATAGTGCGATTGGCAGCAGGAGTGGCTGAAGGGATGACACCCTCCGCTTTGTCAAATCCGCCCTTGGGAAGACCTTTCTTTGTCCTGTTACCGGAGTCCTTGAAGACTACAGGGGTACCTTCCTTCCACCAAGGATCCTCGCTGGCTCCGTTGGCCATTACGGTCGTGCCATCGCTAAGATTTACGACAAAAGGGAAATAGGTATTCCCTTGACTTGATTCCCAGGGGTCCCCCAGGCGTTTTCTGCTAGTTACTGTGATCATAGTATTTAAAATGGGAGATCCACTCCCAGGTTAGGTTTCGGTTCCAGTGAAAAGGTTCGACGCTTGGTGTCAAACCATAAATCGCGATATATTGTCACACCATTTGCACGCTGTTTCGGAACGTACATTCGCCCATCAGGCATCTCATCCGAGACATCCTCTCCGGCCTCAATGGCCTTCTCCTTGGCTTTATTCCTCCAGATCATGACGGCTGCATGGGCTGCCGCACCAATACCTTGGCCACCCAACACATCCTCCAGCTCCGGCACTTGTCCAGACCCAGCCTTTTTAGCATCAGCATGGCAGACCAAAAGCACAGTGACATCATTGTCGATGGCAAACTTAGCCGCATCCTTGGCGATGCGTTCCTGACCACTCCAATCGTCTTTGGCTGCAATGTGCATGAGTGCATCAATAACAAACAAATCCACACCGTATCTACGATGTGCATACAGGAAGTCTTGGTGCAGACTCTCCCAGCTATTTGTTCCACCCTCTACGCCTTCAATAAACCACAATCGGTCCTGAAACTGTGTAAGATCAGATTGGATACTTTCCTCCTTTGGCATATGACCATTATGCATCCATAACATATTGAATAGCATAGACTTACTAGGTATCTCAAAGGAAGCAATGCAAGACCGTCGATCATTATTCAACATCTCATGCATACAGCTCTGGTAAAGCCACTGACTTTTTCCATGTCCTGGATATCCACCTACAATGGTAAGCTCACCTTTCCGGAACCTGTATTTAAGTTCTGGAAACAGGAATGGGTTATGTTCGTTCTCCTGTTGGTATCGACCAATCTCTTCAGCAAGTTCTGCTGCCATCCCATCGACAGGTTTGAGTGTCTTGGGATCATATGATTCGGCGTTCTCATAGAGAGGACCAAAGCCATCCCCAGCGAGTAGCAAATCGTTGAGATCATTGTGTGGAGCCGGGACACGGAGCCGCTTGCATCGAGTGACACCCAGTCGCTTTGCCACATCATTGGCTGCCTTCTCTCCGGCTTCATCGTTATCGAAGCAGAGGTAGATGGTTTCGAAGCGTTCAAGAGCTTCGTAATCATTCTCGATCCAGCCCATATTTGAACACCCGCTTGGGACAGACAACACAGGCATATCAGCACCCATATCGCAAAGCGACATAGCATCGATCTCACCCTCACAGATGGTGATCTGATCGGCGGTATCGTCAACGGTGGGCCATCCCCAGAGAGTGGCATAGGCAGCGGTAGACCAGATGTCTTTCCGCCCCTTATCATCCTTATGGATGCCCACACTCTTGAGCATCACATAGTCGCCGTCGGGCGACACAAACTTAAATGCGTAGAAATCGGAGTTGTGGCTGCTATTGCGGCTATGGCTTCTCACCCCATATTTGCGGAGCGTGTTGGTGGATAGGCCACGGGTCTTGGTTAGATAATCCATCGCCCAGGATCCGGTGAGTGGCTTGACCTGCACCTTGGGCGTCTCGGGCTTGGGTGCAGCGGCCACCGTCTGGACATCCGTGATACCCAGTAGTGCCTTTATCTCGGCTTGGGTTTCGTGGTAATTGCCCACCTGTCGCATCACAAGCTTGAGGATGTTTGTAGATTCCCCAGTGCTTTTATCCTTAGCCAGATAGACGCCTCCGCGACCGGGATAGACCCCTGTGGATTGGCCTTCGCCTCCATCCAAGTCGCCCATGGCGTAGCTAGATCCCCGACGCTTGGCGTTGGGGAAGTAGGTCTTCATGACAACATCGATGTGTTGCGAGAGGTGTTTGTTCAAATCATCAGGCGTCATTAATATACCCCTCCTCGTCCAACATGCTCTTTATCCGCTCTAGTTTTTCCGAAGGCCGAAGACTTGCTAAGTATTCGGGCATTATCTCATTCACTTTGACTTGGTCCTCTCTCACCATGCTTGGCTTCCGAGCAAGGCGATCCTTTCGGTCCTGCTCTCGGGCGGATGCCGCATCGAAATAATGGGTGCGAACGTACCCGGCTTCAGCCAAGGCATCCCATCCACCCGATATGAATAGGTCGCAGTGTTCCCAGTTGGGCCACAGCATACATCCGGCCTCGATGTAGCTCTCCAATATGAGCGAGCGGCCCGAACGGCCACGCACCTCTAGCTTCCAGTCTTCGGGACTGTCGGCTGTTTTTTTTAGTCTCACCACCTGACCGCACAGTAGGCGATCGGAGTGGGCGAAGGTTAGGTAGGTTCCAATATCCATATTTATTTATTGTGAATTTTCCTCCAATTTAGATTTTAGAGCGTGGTAGCTCTCTTGGTATCTCCGATCAGTAATCATTCGATCCGCGTGATTCTGACCATAAGCAGTCAATAACTTGGGACTGCGGTGCAGGAAGGCCGCGACATCATTGCGACTAATTTTCATTTCCACAAAAAGGACCGCTCCGACTAATCCCCTGACAGACGCCAATGGTTCAGTTCGATCCTTCTTTGTGAGGTCATGGTATGTAACCCCGAAAACCTCCATAGCGGCAGTGGCCACTCTTTCCATTTCAGAGCGTGATGCTTTTTTTAGTCTATATATCATGTCTGCCAATAATATTTGTCTATTTCTTCCGACGGCACCAACCCAGGTCGGCGGTCATCCGTGATGTTCGATATCAAATCTGCATGGGTGCACAGCACTTGCAAGGGTGAACTTGCAGTTTCTATCAGTGATCCCTGATTCCGGCGGGATCGATTGGGGAACGTGATCTTCCTCAAAAACTCCTCACGCTCCTTGATCGGGTCGAAGAACCAACCGTTTTTGATTCTGCCCGGTAGGGGAATGCCATGTATCCTATGCATCCCAGCCCTCCTTCAGTCCCTTTTCGGTGGACTCCTTGACATGGGCGATGAGGTGTTCCTTATTCTCATCGATGGATCCGAGGCATGACTCGCGTAGTTCAGCGAGCAATGGCTTCAGGGGTTCGACGGCTGCCTCAAAGGCGGCTTGAGACATCCCAGGCGGGACATCCACATGGTTGATTGACTCCTCCAGCATGGCGATGCCAACCATAATGGCATTTCGGATGTAGAGGTCGGATAGTTTGGTTTCTACGAAATTTCTCATTTTATTTTCCTCCATTTTTCATATTCGTTCGGGGATCATTACAATTGATGTTCGATCAGCTATCATTTGTTCTAACTCTCCAAAGTTCTACAACCATCTCAGCAGCGGCAGATAGATCTGCGCCTTCAGGACTTGGCTGCATCATTTCATTATGCATAGCTTCCTCGATATTCTTCTTAACCGTGGTATATGTCTCGTCCTCGGCTATTGACGAACGCCCATGCCGTACAAGCTCCGTATAAATTTTGCACCACCTTGCGTATCGATTCATTTGAAGCTCCCTCCTAATGCGTTGAACAATTGGTCCACCTGCTCCGGAGTTGGCTCATTTTCGAGCCGTTCCAACTCCTCCATATAAAGGCGTTCCATAGGTGGAACCCCTGAGTCGCCGTCCACCTTGGGAACGAAGTGTTGATAGGATGGAGGGTTGATTAAAAAGGACCCGCAGACGGCGGAGCCGAAAGCGTCAGACACCTCTGACGCTAAACCATTATCATTATCTTTGTTAGTCATACTAGTTACTATGTTAGTTATTATTTATGTTATCTATGTTATATATTGGGCTATAGCATGATTAGCCTTGGGCTATAGCATCAGGCGCGTACCTTTTTGAGAGGCGCATCTTACGTGTGTGGTTGCGTCCCATTTTCTGGATGACGCCCCGCTTAACCAGTCGCCCAATCAATTCCTGAACGTAATGTTCAGACAATCCGATGTCCTCTCCAATACGCTGATTGGAAGCAAAACAGCCATCAGGCCACCCGCCGATATACCCGGCGAGTAGTGCCTC
>Ga0255783_10003927_pt1 | contig 13901 bp, 9 predicted proteins | sample 011ome_22_FD_179981 | JGI IMG/M metagenome (GOLD analysis project Ga0255783, IMG submission 179981) | Coastal salt marsh microbial communities from the Groves Creek Marsh, Skidaway Island, Georgia - 011507BT metaG (version 2) | ecosystem: Environmental > Aquatic > Marine > Intertidal zone > Salt... | reverse complement strand
TCAATAACTTCAAATCTGAGCTTTACCCTGTCCTCATCCTGATCGAGACTGAAAACGTTCAGCTCGATAGCTCCCTTGTCAGTGAACTTGGCAGCATTACCCAGCAGATTAATCAGTATTTGCCGCAGATGGATGGAATCGCCATGAAGGCTGAAGGGAACATCGGAAGAGATATGCACTTTACAGGCAACACCTTTATTTGCGGCCTGCGGAAACACCATGGATGTAATGGAATGCACAAATTCATGCAGGTCAAAGTCGATTTCCTCGAGTTCGGTTTTGCCCGCTTCAATTTTTGAAAAATCCAGAATGTTTTCGATCAGGGCCAGCAGTGTTTTTGCAGAGGACTGGATGGTATCGGCAAACTCTTCCTGTTCCTTGGTCATGTTGGTGGCACTGAGCATATCGCTCATCCCAACTACACCATTCAAGGGGGTTCTGATTTCATGACTCATGGTTGCCAGGAACTGGCTCTTGGCCAGGCTGGCTTCTTCTGCCTGAGTAGTTGCAGCCTGGAGCCTCCTTAACAATCCTGCCATATAGATTGGCAGGACAGAAAGAGACAGCAATAAACCACCTGCAATATAAAGATGCTGTGACCAGTAGGGGCTGACCAGTATCACCAGTGAGAACCCGCTAATACTCAGCACCATACTCAGGTACATGTACTTTTCCCCGAAGCGGAAGCCGTTTCCTACAGTGGTCCATAGATAAATCAGGAACAATGGACTGGAGGCCTCACCTGAAATCGTCATAGCTGCCGTGGTCGTGCCCAGGTCAGCGAGCATGCCAATAATACGGCGGGGTTTATGTTTTTCAGGGTTTTTAATGCACCAGATCAGAATACCGGCACTGAAGGGAATAGCATAAAGATAGATAAGAACGACTGTCTGACTCAGTACGTTGTTCAAATAGCAGAGGGACGTGTACCCTACAACGACGAAACAGTTTATAAGTCTTACGACTGCTTGTTCACGATCCGTTGAATAACTTTTTGTTTTTTCCTGCTTGTTCGAAATCTGCATAGAGTCCAGATTCCTGGTGCACCTCTTTGGTCAGTTAACAGGTTCTTTTTCAAGTAGTTCCAATATCAGTGATTTCTGGTCAAAAAACGCATCAACACACTGGGGATCAAAGTGCTTTCCCCTTTCATTTTCAATATATGCAAATGCTTTTTCCAGAGGCCACGCCTCTTTATAGGGGCGCCTGGTAATCAGGGCATCAAATACATCCGCCACCATGGCAATCCGGGCCTCAATGGAGATTTCCTCTCCCTGGAGTCCTCGAGGGTAGCCGGAGCCGTCAAATTTTTCGTGGTGGTGGAGAGCGATGATGGCACCCATCTGCACAAAGGGAGATGGGCTGTCTTTGAGAATTTCGTAGCCGATCTGGGGGTGGCGTTTCATGACTTCGAATTCATCATCTTCCAGGGGCCCTTCCTTCATCAGGATATTGTCGGGGATACCGATCTTTCCGATATCGTGCATGGTAGATGATACCTGAAGCTTCTTCTTGTGTTCAGTATCCAGGCCAATTTTTTCAGCAATCAGGAAAGTAATTTCCCCCATCCGGAACAGGTTCCTTCCGGTAATCCGACCCTTGAACTCCCCGGCCCTGGCCAACCTGTTCAGTGTTTCCAGCTCACGCAGCTGCACCTGCCAGGTAGCCTCCCTGACTTCTTCCTCCAGGTTCATGGCATGGTTACTGATAATCAGCTTTTGTCTCTGCATTGTCAGCAGGTTGCGGCACCGAACCTGACACTCATGCATATCCACCGGTTTAACCAGGAAATCAGTGGCACCGGCCTCCAGGGCACGGTAGAGGGCCTCCTTGTCATCCAGGGCGGTAATGATGACGATGGGAATATCGTGCATATTGGAAAAATTGCGGACATTGACAATGAATTCCACGCCATCCATTCCGGGCATCTGGTAATCAGTCAGGATGAGATCGGGACTGCGGTTTTCCAACTCTTTGAGGGCATCCAGGGCACTTTCAAATGAGACAACCTCTATATCGTCATCGATTGTCTTGGCGATTGTTTCCATGATGATGCGGCTGGTAGCCTGGTCATCAATAATAAAAACAACGTTTTTATCTGGCTGTTTGTTCGAGCCCGAAGGCATGATGTGAGTCTCAGTGTTCAAATTTGAACCAATTAAATCCTGACTTAAATGGCATCCCTGCTTGAAACAGCATTTAAACGGCTGTCATCTCATCCACTGAGTTTTTAGTACAGCAATACCCAACAGCCAGGATCAATTCTGCCTGGAAGTATCATTAATTATTATTGGGTTTCTTAAGAAATAATTCTTTCTGATGGCTTTGCCCCGGACCAGTTGCACCGTTAGAACCATATCAATCTCTCTGTTGAACCCGCCGTTAAAGGTATTGCATGGTTGCCCGGTTTCTTATTCTTTGGGCAGTTGGATTTCACCAGCTGGCGGGTATTTTCCCATCATTGTCTGGTAAAGTGAACGTATGTTTTTTGAAAGTATCATTGCTTGATGAAAAACCCCAGGACACGTCGAACCCTTCTGAACCTGTACAATATTTTCCAGGTGAAAAAAAGCCCGACTATTGCCGGGCTTTTTTTCGTTTTGAAAACTTTTAATTGTATTCTTTAGGATCGTAATCTGCAGAACAGACTTCCACGATACAGATGGATTCCAGGGTCCTGCCGGCAGGAGGCGTATCCAGTCCCTGTTCTTCCATCATGGCCCGCATGGCATCCGCAGTTTCCGGATGCGGAATCGCGGACTGGACACCTACCCTGACAAGACCATCGGCATAATCAATCGGTAGCCAGGTGTGGGCTGCCAGCTCTGGGCTACCCCGGTTATCAGTATTGCCGAAGTCGCGAATATCCAGACGACCTCCTGCCTCTACCAGGATCCTCGCTACTTCCGTAGCACCCTTATGACCGGCACCATGCAATGGTGTACGCCCGGTATCAGCCTGGTAATTGGGATCAAGCCCAAGATCCAGTAGCAATTTAATTGCTTCTACTGTTTGTGCTGTTGACCACTCTGAGGTCACGCCTTCCACCCAGCCAATGCCAGCAGCTGCTGCCAGTGGTGAAACACCCAACACAGTGTTAATAAATGGATCCGCACCATATTCCAGCAAAAGGTTCATCAGAGGAACATCTCCGGACTGTGAAGCACGAAGAAAAGCAGTTGCGCCTTCTTCATCCAACCACTGGTTGGTAAATACAGTTCGTGTCTCAGTACTTTCTATCAGTCTGGCATTGACATCGGCACCGGCTTCAAGAAGAAAGCGAATGTAGTCCAGATGATCCATATCCGGTTCACGAGTTGGATAATCGCCACCTTCAACATTTCGGTTATCCGTGGCCAGGTAAAGGTTCGTCCAGCCACCTTCGTTGGGAATATTGACGTTGGCACCCTGCTCAATAAGGAACTTACCCATCTGGTAATTACGGTTCTGTGTTGCCGCCAGGAGTGGACTCCAGCCATAACGGGTCAACTGGTTTACATCAGCGCCTGCATCCAGCAATACTTTTGCTGCTTCAATTGAGCCGATTCGCGCTGCATAAATCAGTGCAGTGAGCTCTCCACCATCTGGTTCACGAGGCCCTCTATTCTGAAAGTTTTCAAATGGAGAATCTGCATCTCCCCCGGAAAGAACAACGAAACCAATCCCTGCACGCTGGAATGAGCTACAGATTTTTTCCTCACTCAGGTCACCTTCGGCGGCCATCTTCATCAGGGCATCATCGTTGGTACCACCAATTACCAGGCTTTGCAGCAATTCCTCGTCCGTATTTTCTGACTCACAATTCACTACGATTGCCTGCCTGCGAACACTTATCCTTGGATCCTCTGAATGTCCAAGCGCAGCTGTCCTGCCATCGCGCCTGACAGGAGCCGAGGTAGCAGCAATATCAGCACCGTTGTTAATCAGGATCGTCATTACATCCGCATGGCCCTGGTCAGCAGCCTGCATCAGCGCTGTCGTTCCCCGTTCAGTTTCAGCCGCATTCACATCCGCTCCACCATCGAGCAAAGCTTCAACAGCTTCAACTACACCTGAACGTGCTGCCAGCATCAAAGGCCTGCGGCCAAGAGGAAGCGTCTCGTTGGCATCGGCACCACCTTCGAGCAAAGCTTCTATCACTTCAGTATCGCCACGCTTGGCTGCAAGCCACAATGGAGTAGATCCGTTACGGTTAGCTATTGAAGTATCAGCACCTGCATCTACAAGTAACTTAACCAGCGCAACATCACCACGGTAAGCCGCCCAATGCAGCGCTGTTGCGCCATCAGACTGAGTGGCATTCAAGTCGGTACCGCTATCAAGTAGACTGATAATGGCAGCAGTATCGCCTTGCTGCGCCGCGTCAGCAATTTCAGACTGGGCTGAAACGCTGTGCATAAAAATGCTGGTCATTGCCATCAGCAATACCAGCATCAGCTTTCTAGTGTTTATGATCATTGGTTCCTTGAGATATATAGGTTTTTATCTGTTGTATTTATGCCAATTTGTCCAGGCGACCAGTACTGTCACCAAATGACTCACGATGGATATCAAACTGGTCAAGAATGCTCAGCAACAAGTTGCCGGTCGGTACTGTCTTGGTTGGGTAAGCCAAATGGCGGCCTGTTGGCATCTTGCCATTATTACCACCAAGCAGCACATGAGGAACATCGTAATGCAGATGCTGATTTGGATTACCCATATTGCTTCCATAGAGCACCAGGGAGTGATCCAGTAATGAACCATCTGCTTCCTCTGTTTTAGAAAGCTTGTCAATGAAGTAGGCCAGCATCTTCACGTGGTACTGGTTTACCTTGGAAAATTCATCAATACGGCCAGGGTCTTCACCATGGTGTGAACCGTTATGGAAACCCAGGGTAGGCGCATCGCTTTCCGGGTAGACGCGACCCGTCAGGTCACGGGCAAAAAGCATGGTACCCACACGACTGATATCAGCTTGCCAGGCCAGTACTTGCAAGTCGAACATCAGTTTGGCGTGCTCATCAAAAGACTGGGGAATACCGGGAGGAACGGAAAAGTCTTCAGGCGCTGCAGTAGTTGCACTGGCTGCAATCTGCAGACGACGTTCGATCTCACGCACGTTTTCAGTGAAAGCATCAAGGCGGGCACGGTCAGGCACACTGATTTCCTTGCGCATTGTGGAAATCTTGCCGGTAATGGAATCCAGGATACTCTGATTACGTTCACGACGGGCTGCACGTTCTGCAGGCGATGAGCCGCTGCCAAACATGCGCTCGAATACAACCTGGGGATTCAACTCCATGGGTAAAGGCGTTGTAGGTGAAGCCCATGAAATAGTGTTGGTATAGACACAACTGTATCCCTCACCGCAGTTGCTGGATCCAGAGCCTGGATCTTCAAGTGAAAATTCCATGGAAGGAAGCAGGGTTTCCTGCCCAATTTTTTCTGCGATGATCTGATCAATGGTATGACCTGCATACACATCCGCACCGGCTGTCTTCCTTGGCTTTTCAGCACAGAGAAACGCTGCTGCCACCCAGTGGTCAGCGCCTGTTTCACCTGGAGGTGGTTCGGCTGATGTGGAATGCAGTCCAGTCAGGATGTTCAGACTATTCCTGAAAGGTTCAAGTGGTTTCCAGATAAAGGGAAGCTCAGCCGGAAGCGCACCTTCCTTCTCAGGCACCCAGTAACCAGGCGCAGCTCCATGTGGCACAAAGCCACCAAAGAAACGTTGCGGGGGGACAGCAGCAGTCTGCGCCCACGCTGTTGCTGCAGGAATCATTGCATCAAGAAGAGGCAAGGATAGTGCAGTACCTGCACCTCTCAGCAATGCACGACGTGATATGTGTTTCTTGCTAATGAACATTTGCTAATTCCTCACTCTCATCAGTTTTCTGGTTCATGATAAATGCCGGACTCTGTATTACACCCATTAACAGGGAAGAAAATCTGTAATTATCTTCTTTCGCCTGTTTTGTCACAGAACGCAGCAGTGGCATGTCTTCGGTTTCGACACCGCGACCCAGTGCATAGGTCAGTAATTTTTCAGTAACGACCTGTGCAAACAGGTCGCCTTTCAGAATAGTGAAATCGCGAAGGCTTGAAATATCTTCAAGCTCAATACCATCATTAGTGATGCCTGTTGGATCAACCGGGCTGCCATTATCCATTAAACGCCACTCGCCTACGGCATTGAAATTTTCCATGGCAAGACCAAGCGGTTCAAACAGCATATGACATGCAGAACAGGAGGGATTTTCACGATGTGCCTCCAACCTGGCACGCAGAGAAGTAGGCAATGCGCCAGGTTCTTCTGACAAGTCAGTTTCAACACCTGGCGGTGGATCCGGCGGGCTCACATCCATAAAGGTTTCCAGGAACCACTTGCCACGTTTGATAGGAGATGTTCTGGCAGCATCTGATGTAATCGTCAGCAATGCCCCCTTACCTAGCAAACCACGACGCATGTCATGTTCGGCGCCCAACTCCACACGACGGAACTGTTCACCATAGATATCTTCTATACCGTAATGCTTGGCAAGACGTTCATTCACGAATGTGTAATCTGCCGTCAACATATCCATGATGCTCCTGTCTTCCTGGATAATACTGGCAAAAAACATCTCGATTTCCTTGCGGAAGGCTTCACGTAAGGTGCTATCAAAATTTGGATACAAGTCTACAACGGGTTCGCTCGCTGCCATGCCGCGAACATTGAGCCACTGGCCAGTAAAGTTGGCAATGAACTGGTCCGCCCGGGGATCTGCAATCATGCGTTCAACCTGCCCCTGAAGCACCTCTGGCTCATGCAACCGGCCCCGTTCTGCAAACTCGATCAGTTCCTGATCAGGGATACTGCTCCACAGGAAAAACGACAGCCGCGAGGCCAACTCCAAATCGTTGATGACATAGAGATCGCCTGGATTAATACCTTCAGGTTCAATTTCAGAACGATATATAAATTCAGGATCAGCCAGGATGCGCTGAATGGCTGATTCGATTCCATAATCAAAGCTGCCACCTTCTTCGCGTCCCACCATGAAGAATTCCATCATCAGGTTCACATCTGTTTCAGTCGATGGTCGACGGAAAGCTTTACTAACCAGCGTTGAAATAATCTGACGAGCACAACTGCTTTCCTGATTGAGATTCTGTGGATAGCACTCGAAAACTTTTTCTCTGCTGCGTGTCAAAGTGGCCGGTGTACCGTTGTATGGTCCTTCAATGAATACCTGTCCAACGTGTGGGTAGAAGGTGTAACCGGCAATAGAACCGGGAGAATTCATGGTGCGCTGGAATGACTTGTTCAGTCCAGTATCGGGCAGGTCACTGGTTGCCAGGAAAGTAACACCGACCGTGTGAAAACCTCCCTTGATAGGGATAGCCGGAGTACGTCCACCATTGCCTTCCTGATTACCGATTTCCTCATCCCAGTCGTAAAGGTAGACCCTTTCACCATCAATAGTGACTTCAAGCTTTTCACCCTTCACGTTGCCCAGCACGCGAGTAAAATAACCGGTCATCCCTTTCACGGTAAAAACATACTCACCATCGGCAGGAAATTCATGCTCGATCAGCATGCCACCACGTGTTCCAAAGGGCAGCCCTTCAATATGTTCGTTCTGCGACGTGTCAACCGGTACATCAAATACGGCCAGGGTTGGCGCTGTTTCAGTACCGATAGCCAGACGGGCAATATTACCAGCCGCCGACAGATATGCTTCCATGAGTGCAGGCGATGTGGTGAGCGTGCCTGCCATGTTGTCAAAACCGTGGCTTGAATCATCAGACGGCAGGAATCTTGTTGCATCTATATTCAGGGCAAGGATGTCGCGAATGGCATTGGTGTATTCAGTCCGGTTTAGACGATGCAGGCCCGGTGGGGGCAGATGCACAGGCTTCATGGACGCATGTTCGTCAATTGTATCGGCCAGAATATTCGCCATGTTCTGGATAACGGCATACTCTGGACGCTCTTCATCACGAGGCGGCATCAGTCCTGCTCGCAGTCGCTTGATCACTGCCTCACCCACTTCAGGAAATTCAGTGATATTGTGAGAACCGATTCCCTCGAGGTCGATACCTCCAGAGTAGTCCTCGAAGTTATGACACTTTGTGCAGTACTGCTCAAAGAGCACTGCCAATTCATCATCCTGAGCCAGGATTTGTGGTGCAAAAAAGGTGGGCAACAGGACAGCCATAGCAGCGCCTGTGATTGATCTGAATCGCAAAAAATTAAATGAAAACATTACTGTCATTTTGGTGTCCCAAAGTGCCTATCTGTAAAGTTATAGAAGGATTGTTTCCCCTCAGAATCAAGGCTATTAGTGTTTATTCGTATGCATTGAACTAATGGGTCAATTCTATCCCGGAAAACCCTGTTATTTATAGGATGTAAATATGATTCAAATTTGGAAATTGGCAGCAAAATTCCCACTAAATCCACGATTTCAATAAGGTTTTTGCAGGATTTATGGAGGCTGTTAACAGATTATGGAACGATGGGACTGGTTCGGCCGATTGCCATGCCTTCCTGATTCACCATCAGGTCAGGGGCATAGTTGGATTGCTGGCAAATATATTCAAATAATTCTTGATCACCGCTCCACCGCAGGTTTACTGACCCTTCGACCCTGTTTTCGTAAGTCATTGGATCCTCAAGCACAAACCTGTACTCCATCGTGTCTCTGCCCGTACGGCTGTAGTATTCAATAACATGGGCCGATTCCGTATGCGGAAGCCCGCGACGCTCAAACCAGAACTCGGTGTTATACCCCACAGAGTCAATAACCAGAGTGTCCTCTTCCCACCATCCTATGGAATGCCCGTAATTATTGGGCTCCGGATCAACCGGGTGAGAACGCCCATCCATGTAGATTTCACGCCACGTATGCGGCCCCCCAATATCAAAGATATAGATTCGCTGCAGCTCAGGTATATCGACAATCTCAACACCATAGGGCGTGAGTAACTGTCGAACAGCTCCTGATGCCTTGCAACGGGCATGAGGTTCCAGATCATGAGTCTGACGATCATCGTATAACCCCTGGGCCCAGGGTTTCATGTTTACCTCATCAAAATTAAAGGTCGGACCCATTCCTTCAACGAAATACACCGGTACCCAGATGCCCACAAAATCACCGGACTCACCACTGATAATCATTTTCCCGTCGCTGTCTCGAGGCGGGGGCAGCGACTCATCAGCCGCCAGGGCAAAGCTCATAAATATCTTTAATAAACAGAAGGTTAGAAGCTTTAAATGTTTGCTCATCATGCACATTCTTCGCTGATCATTTCATCAAGGACCTTGCGAAACATGTTAGGCCCACGATCGTCGGTGATGGACACCATATCGGCTTCTGACTGCAGATTGACTACTTTTTGCTGGGCCTCTATGGTCACTTTATCTTCCATGAAGGCCTTGTTTGCGAGTGTCCACATCCCTTCCACGATCTGGTCATTTTCCTGGTGTTCATTTATCCGCGGCCCCCAGGCAAAAAAGTAACGCGACGTGCCATCAGTCATTGGCGTTACTGCCTGGGAAGTGAAACTGGCTGTATCCGGGATCATGTCCTTATTCACTTCACCGTAATCACAAGCCTCTGCACTGCCTGCTTCAAACATGCCCTGGTACATCATGAGCACTCCGGGCACAAGAAAATCGTAGGTCATGAACTGATCGTAAAAGTCAGCATTGCCTTTCTGGTAGCCCCGTTTAGGAGAATTGGTGTTCCAGCGCGTGATACGTATGCCCCGATCGATCTTCTGGACTCTTGGCTGGTTAAAGTAAGCATCACTGCGGCCGCCGGCAAATGAATTCTTGTGGGTGTAGGCAATGTGACCAAGATCAGTCAGATTGTCATTAATAAGCAGGTAGTTGGCATCATAATCGAGGTGCCCAGTGTGCATGAACCAGTCCGGATTATCTGGACCAGTAGTCGGGGGTATCAAGGCCTCATCGGCTTTGTCTTTCTCGCCAAGCCAGACCCACACCCACCCGTGTTTTTCCGCAACCGGGTAGGTAGGAACAATAAAATTATCAGGCACTTCGTCACCACTTAGTTGCATGGTTGGCACTTCTACACAGCGGCCTTGCGCGTTGAACTTGAGTCCATGGTACATACAACGAATTTCATCACCCTCAAGACTGCCTTTTGAAAGCGGCATATGCCGATGACAGCACTGGTCAGCCAATGCAGTAAGTTCACCATTTTCCTTTCTGTAAATCAGAACAGGCTTGCTGATAATGGTAATGGCATACATCTGGTGTACTTCGATCTCATGGCACCAGGCAGCCACATACCAGCAATTGCGAACCCACAATGTATTGTCGGCACTTGACCCTTTGAGAATATCCACTTTTCTCCCCTCGAAAGCATGAATATGGAAAGGCAAAAATACTATAATGCCTCACGCTTTTAAATACGGCTATAGTTGCCACTATTGCTTCTTAATTCATGTCGACACTTTTTAATCTGTTCCAGGAAAAACTGCGAGAGGTCTTGCCCACGGCCTCTGTTGTGGTGAAAGAACATCAGCCTACACCGATTAATGACGACCATAATAATATTGTTATTAATCTCCAGCATGATTCCTGCACCACTGGAAAAATTCTTGAAGTGACTTTGCCGGTCCTCACCTATGCTGACTGGCCACGGTCTTCCCTGGAATTACTCCTGCAGCAAATTCTCAATAACTGCGCACTATCCCTGGAACTGAATCACCAGGAAGCCAAGTACGAAGCCTATCTGCAGGAAGTCAAAACCATCAAGGAGAAACTGCTTCCCCATCATTCCCATCAGATTGAAGGTGTTGATTATGCGATTCATTATTCACCCAGTATTGGGGGTGGCGGAGACTACATTGACATCATGGATCTGCGGGACGCCCGAAGACGTGCCGGTTTTGACCTGGACACTGTTTTCTGGGGCGGCGGGCTGATTGATGTTTCAGGCCATGGACCTGGTGCGGCTGTTGAGGTTGCCATGATTGATGCCATCCTGCGGACATACCAGGGTGGTGCTGACAGAGGTCCAGGCGATGTGCTGACCTATGTAAACAAGCATTTTTTCACACGCCAACGGCGCGGCGGATTCGTGACCGGCATCTTATGCAACTATGATGCGGCAGAAGAAATGTTTTCTTATTCCAATGCGGGACACTTGCCCCCAATAGTGAAGCGGAGTGACGGTTCGGTTGAAATTCTTGATGCCCATGGCGGTATCCCTATAGGCATCACTCCTGATACTTATTGGGAAACCGGTTCTGTGAAAATGGGCAGTGGAGACACCATTATCATGCTGACTGACGGGATCACTGAAGCCCGATCTACAAACAACACGGAGTTTGGCTACGATAATTTTGTGAAGTTTGTAGAGCAAAATACAGTTAACGATGCACAGGAATTTATGAATACATTCCTGACCCGGTTTGAGGCACATGTTAAGAATTCCTCTTTCCAGGATGATCAGACCCTGATTGTGGCTCGGCTATCACACTGAAAAATCAGGCCAGGGGCGCAAAATCTCCCGTTTTTCCTGGCGTATCGAGCATATTGACACGGCCATCATGGGTACCGAAATCAGTCCGCCACACCAGTACCACCCCAACGAAAAAGACCAGGCCCAATGCAATGAACATCTGGCTTGAAGACAGCGCGCTTTCAAGCGCAGCATAAGTACCCGCCCCCATCGACAAGCCGATATTGGCACCTGCCATGTAAATAGCGAATTGCGTTGCCGAGACTTTCTGCCAGCACAGCTTCATGCAACTGGCGATAAAACTGATAAAGCCGCCCTGGTAAATAAAGGCCTGGATGATGCCTATCGTTACCAGGAATCTGGGTGAAGACCATGAAGATTCCATCAAACCGATAAAGACACATAACAGGCCATAAAGGCCAAGCACCAATGCATAGAAAAATTTTACTCCCTTTCGATCTATTACCAGGCCCAGGGCAAGACCGGCCATGGCAGCCACAAAACCCACACCCGATATAAAGGTAGAGTAATCGGTACTTTCAAAACCCAGATCCTGAACCACGACAATGGGGACCAGGGAAATCCAGACGCCGTAGGCAAAACGGAAAATAAAGGCCGCCCCGAAAATTAACAGGCTGGCAGGCAAGAACATAACCCTGGCAAGGTTCAGGGCGATCGCTTTCCAGCTTTCAGGCTTCATATCAATTGAGCGTTGCGAAGCTTCACCCGGCATCCATGGCAGCACTTTTTCACCGGGACGCTCCCGTACCAGGATAGCAACACTAAGGATCAGGCCAAAGGCTATAGCGAGCAGCACTGCAATCCCGGGCATACCGAAATTAATCACCACGAAGGCAGAGACTGCCGTACTGATTGAAATACCTGATACCTGGCCAAAGGCCATGAATGCATTGGCACGGCCATGCTCTTCAGGTGGCAAGACATCAATAGCCATGCCATCAACCGCCACATCCTGGCTGGCACCAAACACATTCAGGGAAAAACAGAGCATAGCCAGCAAAGTAACATTAGCCAGCCCGTTCGGGAAAAGGATAAATGCCAGGCCGGTCAATACCATGCAAGTCTGGGCGAAAATCACCCAGGGACGACGCCGGCCCATTTCCAGGTAGGTCCAACGGTCCATAAACGGCCCGGCCAGCAACTTAAAACTCCAGGGCAGGTTCGCAATGGCTATAAATGAACCTATCGCTACAGCTGACTCCCCCTGTTCTGCGAGATAGGCAGGCAAGGCCGTATTCACCAGCCCAAAGGGAAAACCCTGGGCCAGGTAAAGCATGGTAAATGTAAAGAATCGAAGTTTGCGGCTTTCTGAAAGAATGAGATTCATGTTTTTGGCTTTTTCTTTTTATTTTTATTTTTGAACGTACCAAATAAATCACAAATCACTCTGCAGGGCGAACTTTTTTAAAAAATTTATAATATTTTTATGCCGCTTTATTGACTTGTAAACAACAGGGGAGCATAGTACGCGCCCTGTCAATCTGGTGACAGAAAATTTAATAGTGAAAACGATGAATACCTTCAGCACCAACACAATTTGTACGCAGACCTGTATGACGACATGTGCCAAACCGAAGCACATGAGCGGCTATGCATGGGCACTTGCGTCTGCAAATTATGTGCTAGTGCGTACGCCTAGCGTCCCTGGAGTGTTTTGATTTAACGATTTATCACTAAACCGAATTCAAAAAGCCTCCGAGGACTGGACCCCGGAGGCTTTTTCGTTTCTATCCCCTTAAAAATCCCTACGAAACAGTCTCCTCCAGTCCTCCTTTTTGAAGCCGAACGAACAATAGGAGGTCGTCATGGAACTGACCTTGCGAAACAATATAAAAACGATCTACTGGATGATTTTTTTCCAGAGCTTCATGATCATCATCGCTGTCTTCGTCCCGTTGCTGCAGCGCTACGGGCTGAGTATGTCGCAGGTCCTGCAAACTCAGGCACTGTTTGCCTTCGTCGTTGCCGTGTTCGAAGTACCCAGCGGTTACCTGGCCGATCTGTGGGGTCGTAAAAACACCATCGTCATCGGTGAAGGTCTCATTGCCCTGGGTTATCTCTGGCTTTTATCGGCTGATGGCTTCACAGACTTTCTGGTTTATGAAGCATTGATGGGATTGGGGCTGAGCCTCTCATCTGGAGCCGACCTTGCACTGCTGTATGACTCACAAACCGCATTGAACAATGAATCAGGCGAAGTGCATATCCCACAGGGAAAGCATATCTCTCGCATTGTTGCGATCGAAGGTTACGGCGGAGCTGCTTCGGGCATCGTTGCCAGCCTGCTGACCCTGATGGGACTCGACTGGGTAATCTGGGCGCAGTTTTTCTGCGGGTTTATTTCCCTGAGCTTTGCCCTGTGCCTGGTGGAAGCACCACGACGGATTTCAAGGGAAAGTCATGGCGACAATTCCCAGA
>Ga0255783_10003918_pt1 | contig 13919 bp, 7 predicted proteins | sample 011ome_22_FD_179981 | JGI IMG/M metagenome (GOLD analysis project Ga0255783, IMG submission 179981) | Coastal salt marsh microbial communities from the Groves Creek Marsh, Skidaway Island, Georgia - 011507BT metaG (version 2) | ecosystem: Environmental > Aquatic > Marine > Intertidal zone > Salt... | reverse complement strand
TGATAGGCACATTAGCTTCAACGTGCGAAGCGAAAAAGCAATTAGGATTCGTGGCGAAATTAGACATAGAAGATTGGGTACTTTCGCAGAAAGTGTAAAGCAGTTTTTCATTATGCGTACCAAAGCTTATCAATAAGCTCTAGTTTTTCTTCATTTGTTTACTTTTTTCCGCAGAAGCAGTTACGGCTTCAATTACCGCAGAGCGGAATCTGTTCTTTTCGAGCTGGCGCATCGCCGATATTGTCGTTCCTCCTGGCGAGCACACTCTATCTTTCAACTCTCCCGGGTGCACCTGCGTTTCGAGGCAAAGCTTTCCAGCGCCGATTACAGTCTGACAGGCGAGTTTCATCGCAACACTTCGAGGGAGACCATTCAAGACGGCCCCATCTGCCAAAGCTTCAATGAATGCAAACACATACGCTGGTCCAGAACCAGAAACGCCGACGACGGCGTGCATCTGGCTTTCTTCTACGATGACCGATAAACCAAGATTTGAAAATAACGATGAAATCATCTTCACCGTGGCTAGACTCGCCGTCTTCCCTCCACAGCACGCAATCGCGCCTTCTCTTACAAAACACGGCGTGTTGGGCATAACTCTGACTACCGAAGGTGTCGGCAGCAGGTCGTTGTTTGCGTTGTCCTTCTTATCGCTTTTGTTATTGTTGTCATTGCTTTCATTGAACCCAGCATCTTCCTCGTAAAAAACTTCTTCGCCTTCGAGTTGTGCCGCCGCTATAATCTTATCACTTTGATATTCGTCGTCGTCGTCGTCGTCATCATCGCCGTCGTCGTAATCGTAAGATTTCATGCTAGTGCTATCGCTATCTTTCTTTCGTCCGCCAAGATTGAACAGACCTCGAGACTTTAAGTTGCCATTGCTCCCATCAGCTTGGCGTCCTCGTTCGCTCGATTTCGCATTCGTTCCAATGTTTAAATGCTTTTCAATGTCAGATGTTTTAATACCCGCGGCAACAGATACAAACACGTGCCACGGTTTGACCCTCGGTTTAATCTCGTCCAATATGCTCAACATTTTATTTGGTTTGACGCACAAGAAGATTATATCGGATTCGTCCAACACTGCCGAGGCGTTTGAGACGATATTCTCGATGCCTAACTCTTCCTTGAACAGAGACGCTCGACCGTTGCTTGTTTGATTCTTTCCTCCGTAGCACGCGATAGATTCGCTTTGGACGACTTTGGAGTCCAGGAATCCTCTCGCCATCGCTTCAGCCATCGCTCCGCAACCTATGAAGCCGAAGCGCAATGGTTTTTGGTTTTGCAGCACGCGAGCGGACTTGTTTGCATCTCTTTCGATGAAAGAACGATGACTGTCGCTTGTACCACCATCAGTTACGTTATTAACATCGGATGCCCCGTTCACAACTGCGATATGTTGTCTTCTTCTTTCCACGGGAGGAGAATGTCTAAAAAGTCTCTGGCTGTGGCTTGGTTGGAGAGAAGACGCTGAAAATGGCGTCGACGCGATGCATTTAAAAGACGCGGAAGCGATTGGAAACATTCGCGCAACGCTCAGTTATCGATTCGTGTTGTTCTCGTTGATGGTGGTGGTTGCGTAGATGGAATAATTTCACAACACAACAAGAGAATTTTATGTGATGATAGTTAAGTTTTGTTTTGGGTGTGACAGTTGCTGATATTTACTTTTGTCCACACAAATAAACAAACAGCTTGAAACAGCGACAACGAGCTCTCTCTCGTTCACTCCCTCTCTCCTTCTCTCTTCTCTCCCTCTTTTGGTTGTTTGTTCGTCCGGACCGGCGGTTTAATACTCTCCAGCAGCAGCAGCAAAACAAAAAGGAGGGCGATAAAATAAGAATGAATGTGCTCGTTTCCGGTGGGTCCGGATACCTCGGACAGTTTCTCATCGAACGTCTCCTGACTTTGAACAAGGAAATCAACGCGGTACACTACACGTGTTCGTCGGAAAGCTCAAAACTCCCGGAAAGCGTTCACGAACAACACAAGCGAAGGTTAGTTTGTCACGTGTGTGACTTTGAAACTGGTGCAGGCGTGGAAGAGTGCGTCGAGAAAGCGTCCAAGGGTGAGTATCTCGAAGGCAACAAAAACTTGAAACTGGTCGTCAACTGCACCGCGCTTTCGCAACCGAAACAATGCGAAGAAAACGAAGAAAAAGCGCGTAAAATAAACGCCCCGACACACTTATGTGAAGCTCTTATGAGAAAATACGGGAAGGGAAGCGAAGAGAGAGTTCCTTTACTCGTCCACATGAGTACGGATCAGGTGTTCTGCGGTTCGTACTCCAACACCAGAGAAGACGACGCGCGCGAAAAGGCGTTTGAGCCGATAAATGCATATGGTCGTTCGAAAAAGTACGCAGAATCGTATTTACTCGAAAACTACGATAAGAACGCGCTCGTCATATTACGTAGTTCAGTCATCACGGGACCACAGCCGCCGTATCGACGCGTCGACAGGCCGTTGTTTTTAGATTTTATCGCAAAAACGTGCCCTCCAAACACACGCGGTCAAAGTGCAGAAGGAGAAGAGAAGGAAGAAGTTAAAGATGAAAACGCGGTGGAGTTTTGGACAGATGAATTTAGAAATCCAGTATCGCGAATTGATTTGACCGAGGCTATCGTGTACTGTTTTGAAATTTTCGTAGGTTTACGACGTAAGCGCGATGTTTCCGCGTTTTTGTTCGAGGAAGGAGGTGGGTCGTCAGATAGCACTCCCATTTATCACGCGGGCGGACCGGAGCGCTTGAGCCGTTACGACATGGTCACCATATTTTGCAACACCATGAGAGCGAGCAAAAAGCGCGCGAAACCTGCAGAGAAAAGTAAAACCACGTCTTCTAGCGCTGCTGCCGTGGTTAAAACTCCTGCTGATATTAGCATGGACAGCACAAAATTTATGACAGTTTTACGCAACGGCGTTCAGTTGAAATCGTTCCAAGAACAGGTTTTAGATTCGACGACGGTGTATTTGAGCGCAGTTCTTGGAAAGACTCGATAAATTAGTTCATGAGCGACCAAAGAAATTATGTAGGAATGTACGTACCACATGATTGAAAATGAGTTGTATGTATCGTGATAAATGCGCACTCACATTTAAAAAAAAACGTTCTCGCTAAAAACTTAGAGCTCATCTTTCGGTGTTTCCTCTTCTTCCACTGCCGGCGCAGATTCTTCGGCTTCGGCGACTTCTTCCTCTTCATCGGGGAACTCCATTTCATCCAAGAGCGGTGCGTCTTTCTCAACGCCCATCTTGTCCTTGAGCAAATCAAAGACGCGCGACGCCATGGATTTAGAGTCGTCGATGACGAATCCAGATTCGATGAGCGCAGTTTCGAACATGACGACAGCCAAGTTCTTGGAAGTTTCATCTTCGCCATCAGCTTCGTACTTTTCCTTGAGAGCGGCAACCAGCGGGTGTTTATAGTTGATTTCCAACGTCTTCTTACCCTTCATGTACTGCGCTCTCGAGTCGTCCGATAACGCTTGCGCTCTCATGATGCGCTCCATGTTGGCAGACCAGCCGTATTTGCTCGTGACCACGACGCATGGCGTCGTGGATAATCTGTTCGAGATCTTCACGTTTTCGATTGAATCCGGGTACGAGGTCAAAAGAGCATCCTTCCACCATTTCGTGAACGGCTTGAAGTGTTCTTTCGTCTTTTTGAACTGCTTCTTCTCGCCTTCATCCGCGTCCCCAAATTTCATGTCTTCCTTGGAAGCGTTGGAAAATTTGAACTCATCGAATTCTGTCAAGTTTTGCATCGTGTACTCGTCAATCGGGTCGGTGAAGTAAATAACTTCAAATCCTTTCAACAAGAGTTTTTCGAGAAACGGCGATTTCTCCAAGGCTTCTTGGGATTCGCCGGCGACGTAATAAATGCTCTTTTGTCCTTCCTTCATTCTCTCGACGTACTGTTCCAAAGAGACCAGTTTGTCCGGAGATTGAGAGGTGTAGAAGCGGAGTAACTTGGCTAATCGCGTTCTGTTCGAGGCATCTTCGATGATGCCTAATTTGATGGCTTTACCGAAAGATTTCCAGAACTTTTCGTACTTTTCGTTCGCGACAACCTTGGCCTCTTCGTCTTCGTTCTCGTTGTCGTCATCCTCGGAGTCGTTGCCTTCCTCAGCGAGTTTACGAATCATATCCAATGCTTTTCTGACGAGCTTCTTCTTGATCGTTTTCAAAGAAGTGTGTTGTTGCAACGTTTCGCGAGAAACGTTCAACGGAAGCGTATCGGAATCGACGATCCCTTTAATAAAAGAGAGATACTTCGGCAAAAGCTCGTCGAATTCGTCGGAAATGAACACTCTTCTCACGTACAGTTTTAACGCGGAGGCTTTACCGTAGTAGTTATCGTACATATCCGGAGGGGCACTTTCCGGAATGAAGAGAATAGCTTTGAACTCAACATCGCCTTCGGCTTTGAAGTGGGAGTACGTCAACGGATCGCTCTTGTCTTTCGACAACGCCTTGTAAAACTTGGAGTACTCTTCCGGTTCAATTTCGGAAGACGATCTGAGCCAGATAGCTTTAGAGTCGTTGAGTAAGACCCAGTCCCAGACGGTTTTCGTAACCGTTTTCGTTTTTGGTTTGTCGTCTTTCTCGTCCTCATCGTCGTCGTCGTCGTCCTCATCGTCGTCGTCCTCATCGTCGTCCTCTTCGTCGTCCTCTTCGTCCTTCTCCTCGTCGGACTTTTCTTCATCGTCGTCTTCGATCGGAACTTCTTCGGATTCTTCCTTAGATTCCCACATGTAAATCGGAAAGTTGATAAATTCAGAGTACTTTTCGACCAAGTCCTTCAATTTGCCCTCGTCCAAATACTCTTGCGCTTCCTCTTTGAGATAAATCTTGATCTCCGTGCCTCTGCCGATCGCTTCACCATCGGTATCTTCAGAAATGGCAAAGTTACCGTCGGCTTTAGATTGCCAGATCCATTGCGTGTCTTCGCTGTTCGACTTGGTGCGCACTTCCACAAAGTCGGCGACTAAGTACACGGAGTAGAAACCGACGCCAAACTGACCGATGAGAGACATGTCGCCACCCTTTTGCATTTGCTCGAGGAAGGCTGACGTACCAGATTTAGCAATCGTACCCAAGTTGTCCTTGATTTCTTGCTTGGTCATCCCAACCCCTTTATCGCGGATGGAAATAAGCTTTTGGTCTTTGTCGATTTTGATGCGAATGTCGAGCTGAGCGGCATCTCCGTCGCCCAATTGCGAGGCATCGGTCAAGGACAAGAAACGAATCTTGTCCAAAGCGTCGGATCCGTTAGAGATCAATTCTCTCAGGAAAATATCTTTGTTGGAGTACAAAGAGTTGATGATGATATCCATCAAGCGCGAAACTTCGGCTTGAAACTCGTTGACTTCAGCACCCGCCTTGAAGGTTGGAATTTGGAATTCTTCCGATGACGATGCCGCCTCATCCGCCGCCGCAGCTTCTACGAATAGAGAAGAAGAGGAAGCAGAGAGCGCGTTATCGTTCCCAAAGTCTGTTGTTGAAAGTGAAAAGAGACGACACACACACAACGGTCAGTGATGGCTCGAGTTAACTTTAACCACCGATAGAAGAAGTTACTAATCCAAAATTATATTTGATCGAAAGAAAGCGAGAGAAACAAATTTCCGAGACCAAATCACACGCGGCGCGCTCTCGAAAGATGATGATTGAATAAAAAAAAGACTACGACATCATATCATTACGCACTCGAAGGGACAGAAATACCGGCAAACAAGCCGATGAGTAACCCCAACAGAAGGAATTTAGTAAACTTCATCATCGTTCTTACGTTCGCGAGAAAGAAAGAAACGAGAGTTGGTGTTTCTAAAAAAGTGATGAAGAGATGAGAAGAATTTTCCTTCTTTTCTCCTTTTCTCTTTTGGAGATGATGGGTGACAATTCGGGAGCCAATCAAAATTTCACAAATTCGCGACCACAACGCACAAAGAACAAAAACAAGCGTGGATGTGGGGTGGTGGTGAATAAATAAATTTTTCGTACAAACTTTAACAACTTCGACGCTTCTTTCTTTCCTCATCCTCATCCTCATCCTCCTCTAATTCTTCCGAGTTTCGCCGCCAATTTACATACACTTCGTCCGTTCTAAACCTTTGCGTGCACGTCGTCTGTTCTAAAGGAACACCCACGCTTCCGTTCGCTAAATATTCAATCAAGCCGGTGTACGCAATCATGGCGCCGTTGTCGATGCAATATCGTTCATCCGTCGCATATAACTTTCCTCCGCGCTCTTTAGCCATTATATCCATCATCTCCTGCAGACGAAGATTACACCCAACACCCCCCACGATGAGCACATCGTTCGCATCGCAATGCGCCATAGCTCTTTCCGTCACTTCGATCAACATCGCAAACACAGTTTCCTGAAACGACATCGCCAAGTCAGCCTTCGTGACTGTATTACTATTATTACTACTTTTCATCGCGGCTACTTTTTCTTCCGCGTTGGTTAGAATTCCACCAACGTTTATATCCATACCTTTACAATTGTATGGAAATTCCACGAAGGTTTTACCTTCTTTCGCGAGTTGTTCGATGTTATATCCCGGCGCCGGGTCGTTCGAAAGCTCTAAACACCTCGCGAATCTATCCAACGCGTTTCCTACCGCTATATCTATAGTTTCTCCAAAAATTCTGTACCTGTTATCGTTGTACGCGATGATTTGTGTGTTCCCACCGCTCGCGTATAAAACGACTGGATTCTTAGCTTTCGTTACTAATCTTCCCATCTCGATGTGCGCTATGCAGTGGTTCACCGTTTGGATTGGTTTCTTCCAAATTTGACTGAGCGTTCGAACGACTAGCGCGACGACGATGAGGCACGCCCCCATCCCAGGTCCTTTGGTGAAACAAATCGCATCAATTTCCTCGCCGAAATCTTTCAACGAAAATGAAGAGCGAGATTCATTATTATTATTATTATTATCATCAAACGCTTCTCGTAAAGCGTCTTCGGTTAAATCTAAAATCACTTTTTTGTGGTGGTTGGCGGTTTCTCGCGGGAGAAAACCACTACCCGTAGGCGCGCAATACGTCCGCCGTTTGTTGCTCAAAATCGTTCCATCGCTGGTTACTATGCCGACGCCTATTTTGTTCGCCGACCCTTCGAATCCAATGGCTATCGTTTTCTTCTTCTTCATCCTTTTTCGCGCATATATTTTATTATTATGGCGCCATGCATGGCAATCGGTGTGAGAAAATATCGAAAGAAAGAAAGAAAAATGCAAAAAAAAAACTCACTTTTGAAGTAACGAACACGCGCACACACGGAAAGAAAGAAAGGAAGAAAGGAGAATGCCGTCGGCGTCGTCGTCGGCGTCGTTAACTGCAGCAGCGGCAGCGTTAGTGACATCATCGTCGTCGTCAACGCGTCCAAATCTGCCTTCTTCAAAGAAGACGAAGAAGGTAAAACTCAACTGGGTGGTGAAAGCTTCATCAACATCGTCAAATGAAGGATACTTACCCGGCACCATGCTAAGCGCGGAGCAAATCTTAGAAGTACCCATCGATAGAAGAGCGTTTAAACCTACGAGCGAAGAGTGCCCTTTCTGTGTAAACGCGATAGTGAAAGAAAATGGGAGCAAGTGTATCGGAGTCTGTCGGAACCCACAGAATGTTCCAGGACCCCTATTTTTTCCTCATCAAATGCAAACGTGTCGAGACGCGGTTCAAATTCAACTAGAATCGATGAAAGATAAGAATAATCCTAGAACCGACCACGGCGTACAAGTTATGTGGGAGTTCAGCGTAGAATCGGGAAACATGGATCGCTCGAGATATTTCGGTTTCTCGTCGGATATGTATCACTTTGATCATTTTCTTGGGAAGTGTTTGGTAAACTTTGACGCGTTCGTATTCAATAGAAAGCACGAGATTCTTGACGAGATTTCAATGAAAGATGGGCGCACTTTGGTGAGAGTCATAGTAACTGATAAAGTTGGGAGTGATACTTTTTGGGCTTTTGTCATGGTGAAGCGCACATTCAGTAAATACGAAGGTTGCTGGCAAAGCTTGAGGATTTTGCCGTGCGATGAAAATTGGGATTCGAAATATATTAACGCGAATACAGGCGAAGCTAAGATGCCTGGAATATAAAATAGATTTATGTATATTAGTAGTACTGTACACGAAAACGACTAGTTAACGGCGGCGGTTTTGACGCCTCGGGCACCGTCTACCTTTATTTTAATATCGGCAGACGCGACGGAGGAAGCGTTGTTGTTGTTGATATTTTTTACACTCTTTCCCGAAGCAGCGCCGAGGATAATTTCCTTCAGTTCATCACCAGTTAAGCTTTCGCGATCCAAAAGCGACTTTGCAATCGCGTGCAGCTCTTTCTCGTGCGTTCGCAATAGCGTCTTGGCGCGCACGTACGCGCTTTCGAGCATTTCTTTAACTTCTTCCTCTATTTTTTGTCTCGTTTCCGAGGATAAGCCGCTTTGATTATACTCTTGACTCGCTAAACCAATAGTTTGAGAAAACCCGTACTTTGTGATCATCTCCCTCGCCAATCGTGTCGCTTGTTGCAAGTCAGACGAGGCGCCGGTTGTAATTTCATCTTTGCCAAAGATCAACTCTTCCGCGACTCGTCCGCCCATGGTGACGTCAAGCATAGCCATCAACTGTTTGCGAGTGAGATTCAACTCGTCTTTATCTGGAAGTTGCATCACCATACCTAAAGCATGGCCTCTCGGAACAATGGTCGCTTTATGCACGGGCCTCGCACCTTGCGTTCTTAAGGCAACTAAAGCGTGACCACCTTCGTGGTAAGCGGTGAGCTTTCTGTTCTCTTCCGTAATGACTGCGGACTTGCGCTCCGCGCCCATGAGAATGCGATCCTTTGCGTGGTCGAGATGGCTATTTTTCACTTCCGTCTCGTCATCTAAAGCTGCCTTCAACGCCGCAATGTTCACAAGGTTTGCTAAATCTGCTCCAGAAAAGCCCGGCGTCCCTCTCGCGACGATTTCAAAGTCTACGTCTTTCGCGAGCTTCACATTTTTCGAGTGCACTTGCAAAATTTGTTTGCGACCTTCGACGTCTGGATTCGGCACCGCGACGGTTCTATCGAAACGCCCGGGTCGAACGAGCGCTTTATCCAAAGCCTCGGGCGTGTTTGTCGCTGCAAGCACAACAATACCTTGGACATCGGACGAATTAAATCCATCCATTTCCGTTAAGAGTTGATTCAAAGTCATGCGAGTGTTCTGCGCATCTTTCGGAGAACGCTGCGAACCGACCGCGTCGATTTCGTCGATAAAAACAATACACGGTGCTTGCTTCTTCGCCGCTTTAAATAGTTCTCGCACTCGTCGAGCGCCGACGCCAACAAACATCTCCTCAAACTCAGAGCCGGAAACGTAAAAGAACGGCACGTCCGCTTCGCCCGCGACGGCTTTCGCGAGCAAAGTCTTTCCTGTCCCCGGCGGGCCGACCAAGAGCAAACCTTTTGGAAGTTTTCCTCCCAAGCGAGTAAACTTTTTCGGATCTCTCAAATAGTGTACGATTTCTTTCAGCTCATTCTTTGCCTCGTCGACGCCTTTTACATCCGAAAACGTTGTCTTCTTCTTCCTTCGTATTTTACCACCTTTACCGTCGCTCTCTTCGATGAATTCGTCCTGGTTTTGAGGTTTTGGTTGATCTGAGTTTCCTAGAAGCGATCTTCCGACCGGTCCTCCTTTATCCTCGATGAGTGCTCCTACTCCGGACAAGACCACAAAAGCTAAGCCTAACGTGCGAATTGTTCGCCAAACTTGCGCTGGAAACGTTGGTTCTAAATGCTGCACGAATAACGGCGACTTTGGCGTCCCTAGCACTTCACCGCCGGAAGCCGAGGACGACGATCCGCGCAACGCGTTTGTCGCAGCGGCTGCCGCACCGCCGGAAGCATTTCCTCCTACCCCAGCTGTATTATTTGCCGCAGCTGTCGCGTCATTGATAGCTTTTGAGAATCCTTGTAAGGTTGGAAACTGCCATCCTCCACTTCCGCTAGCGCCGTGATTGTTCTTTGCCATCATTGCGGCATTTGCAGCCGCAGCGCCGGCAAAGCCATCACCTCCTCCTCCTCCTCCTCCTCGTTGTCGTCCAAAAGCAGACGCTGCCGCCGAATGTGGTTGCATCATTTGCCCTCGCTGTAGAGTTTCTAACATCGCTGACTCGTTCAACCGATTCGTCGCTACTAATGCTTTGAGATATTCGCTCAGATTCTTCTCGTTTTGTTGGTTGACTCGGTTCGTTTCGAACAACTCAATCACTTTGTTGCTTTTGTTCTGCTTGTTCAACAGTTTGAGTTGCTGAAACTCGAGAGAGGACGAAGAAGAGGAAGAAGAAGAAGAAGAAGAAGAACCGAAGAATCTCATGCTTATGTTATCGTTGCTCCTGTTGTTGTTGTTGTTATTCGAGACTTTGTTCGCGCTCATCGCGCGGTTGCTCTTGGAAAGATTCTTCGTCATCGTCCCTCTCGTCGTCGTCATTCTCGTCGAAAAAAACGCACACGCATCTCGTGAGAGTTTTGCGAACCCATTCCTTCTCGAAGAAAGAGACATGTCGCGAGACGACGCGCTCGTATGACTCTTGTTTTTAAGAGAATGAGAAGGAAGTTAATTCACACACACACACACACACACACACACACAAGTCGCGCGCGGGTTTGGAGAATTAGTGATAAAATTCTTTTCAGTTTTTTCCTTTTCTGGGAAAGGGCAAAAGGCACCTTCATCAGAGCAACCTTTTCTCCCTGCAATCAAATAAACAAAAATTGGCAAATCATCAAAAATCATCAACACAAAAAACAAAAACAAAACGCGCGAAAGAGAGAGAGAGGAAGAGAGACTACGTACGACTCGCGCGTGAATTCGGACAGAGATTGCGCGGTAAAGGCTCAATAATTGATCTCATCTGTGGTTTCAAATTGTCGTAATGCCCTCTCGAAACGGTGGGAGTGGGTCCTCACCGTCGTCGTCGTCTTTAAAAACGAAGAAACAATTGGAAAAGCAACAGGAGAGACGAAGACGTTTTCCCGCCGCCGCCGCTGCTGGGTTGACGCTCGACCCGCTCCTCGTGCCTCGCTTACAAGCGTACGCTGAGAGTAATAAGACTCTTCTCAGAGACGTTGATGGTGCGGTTGAACATTTATGTCGAAGCTTTCGGGAATACAAGAGGAAACCCAAAGGCGTGTTTCGGAAAACTGTAGAACGAGCGATTGGCGTTGTCCTTGCAAAAGAAGGGAAAAATAATAAAAGCGAGGAGGATGCGACGAATACGCGAGGAGGAGAAGAATATGACGATGATGACGATGACGAAGAAGAAGAGGAAGAAGAAGATGACGATGATGATGATGGTGACGATTGGAGCGAGGAGGAAGATGATTATGAAGAAAACCGAGAAGAAGAAGATATGGATGTCATGAATAGAGCGTTGCAGAGCACGTACGCTACGGCTTCAAAAGGCAAAGAAGTTTTCCACCAAAGTGGTAGCATTAGAAATGGCGTTTCCGGGATTGAAAAAGGTTCAACACCGAGCGCTTTTGCGTCAGAGGAGAGAGTGAAAGCGGCTGCAATGAGAGCTTTGGCGAAAGCAGAAATTAATCCCATGGAAGGCAGACTCGCGCAAAACGGAACCGATATCAAGACCAACGTAGATGAAGATGAAGAAGGAGAACCTAACTTAGCGGAAAAGGCACAAATCGCGGGACATGAAAGAGCCGTACAAGCAGTCATGAGAGCGAATCGACGAAACAACGATAAAAACGGAGAGAAGAACAATAACAACAGTAATAGTGCTGGAGGAACGAAAGTGAAAGATCGACAGCTTCGTTTAACATCGAGCGGGTCAAAGAAAGGCGATAAGAAACGTTCAAAACGTAAACGACGGCGTGAGGCTGAAGAAGACCAGGCGATCGCCGATTTAAAGAAAAGAATGAAAGCGGATACAAATTATGATTTCCACGGCGATGGTGATCGTGAGGATAAATCCGAGAACTTATTTTCGCAAGCGACGAAACCGCGAAATGTTTCTCTCTCAGATTTGGGTGGTGTTGAAGAGGCATTATCCGCAATCGATGAACTTATACTGCGCCCTCTGAAGCATCCTGAGTTATACGATTGGCTCGGTGTGCCACCACCTAGAGGTGTTTTGCTGCACGGACCACCGGGATGTGGTAAAACAACCGTGGCGCACGCCGTGGCAAACGCAGCAATAGAAAATAACACGAACAGTGTCACTTTTTTTTCCATAGCAGCTACGGAGATTGTTTCCGGGGTTTCCGGTGATTCCGAAAAGAACATTAGACAGCTTTTTCGAGCGGCGAAAGCAGCTGCACCGAGCATTGTTTTCATAGATGAAATTGATGCAATTTGCCCAAAACGGGAAAGCGCGCAAAGAGAGATGGAACGTAGAATAGTGGCGCAATTTTTGGCATCCATCGATGATTTAAACGCAAACGACGAAGAAGACGAAGAAGATGATGATGAGGAAGGAACAGAAGAAGATGAGGAGGAAGAAGAAAATGTAGTAAGGAAGAGCATTGACAAAATCATCGATAACGCAAACAACCAAATCGATTCGGTAGAAATGAAAGACGCCACAAATGCGGAAGAACCAAACAAGCAAGGAATCAAGAAGAAGAAGTCACAAAAAGACGAGAAAGAGAAGCGACTGCGACACAAACGACACGTCGTTGTTATCGGTGCTACGAACCGCGCAGATTCTCTGGATGCGGCTTTGCGCCGATCTGGTCGATTTGATCGCGAAATTGCTCTCGGCGTCCCAGATGAACAAGCCCGGGTAAAGATTTTGAAGTGTCACTTAAAAAATCTTCGTCTGAGCGGAGACGTGGACAAAACTGATATTGCTAAGAAAACGCCTGGATACGTAGGAGCAGATTTAGCTGCTCTCGTAAACGAAGCAGCGACTTTAGCCGTTTCCCGCGTCTTTGAAAACGCAAAGACGAACGACCGCGAGTCAATTTTGACTGAACGACGATTGAAAGACTCCGAGCCGTTCACGACGAATGAACTCGAATCTGTGTCCGTGACAAACTCTGATTTTGTCAACGCTTTATTAGTTATTCAACCGTCTGCAAAAAGGGAAGGTTTTACGACAACACCATCGGTCACTTGGTCCGATGTTGGCGCTCTCACGGATGTTCGCGAAGAGTTGAAATTTTCAATAGTGGAGCCAATAAATAGACCGCACGTATTTCAGTATTTAGGCCAAAAAATATCGACTGGGTGTTTACTGTACGGGCCTCCGGGTTGCGGTAAAACACTCGTCGCACAAGCCGTCGCGAACGAAGCGAATGCGAATTTTATATCCATCAAAGGTCCAGAGCTTTTGAACAAGTACGTGGGTGAGTCTGAACGCGCAGTTCGATCTTTGTTCGCACGCGCGAGGGCGGCGGCACCTTGCGTGCTCTTCTTTGATGAGCTCGATTCTTTGGCTCCAAGAAGAGGTGGCGGCGGCGAAGGTGGCGGCGATGCCGCGATAAGAGTAGTAAACCAACTGCTTACGGAAATGGACGGTATGGAATCGAGGAAAGCAACGTTCGTTATCGCAGCGACAAACAGACCAGATATGATTGACCCGGCAATGTTACGACCGGGAAGGTTGGATAAGCTTTTATACGTTCCTTTGCCGGATAAGAGCGCGCGCGAGGATATTTTAAGGGCGTTGATACGGAAAATTCCAATCTTTGCCTCGAAAGCCTCGAATAAAACCGAACCGGATACGGCGAATAAGTTGATTAAAGATGTTAGCGAGTTTAAAAAGCTCGAAGGATTCTCTGGAGCCGATTTAGCCTCCTTAGTTCGCGAAGCGTGCGTATGTGCCATTCGCGAGAATTTAAAAGTTTCACCGGAAGTAAAAGATGGAGAAAAAGAGGAAAGTCTGCCTCTTTTATG
>Ga0255783_10003916_pt1 | contig 13927 bp, 12 predicted proteins | sample 011ome_22_FD_179981 | JGI IMG/M metagenome (GOLD analysis project Ga0255783, IMG submission 179981) | Coastal salt marsh microbial communities from the Groves Creek Marsh, Skidaway Island, Georgia - 011507BT metaG (version 2) | ecosystem: Environmental > Aquatic > Marine > Intertidal zone >... | reverse complement strand
AAGTTTATCTGCCTGCAGTTGTCATTTAGCTTATCTTATGTTTTGAGTCAGAAACTTGTGCCAAGGGAAGACACCGCGGGGAGAATACTGGTCATGGAAGTCCTGAAAAATGTGCCTGCGATTGGGAACCTTATCCGTACTGGAAACTGGCAACAGGTCTATTCAGCCATGGAAACTCAGTCAAAGGAGGGTATGCTGACGATGGAGCAACATTTACTCTTTTTACACCAGCATGGGATCATTAGCCGTGAATCTGCGATTGCATATGCCAATGATGCAAGTTTGATCGAGCGGCTGGGAGGGTAAGCAACTTTTTTTAAAAATGACTGCCGTAAAAAAAGACAGAAAGTCTTGGGTAAACAGGTACAGCCTTATCCTGACCTTTGCCCTCTGTTTAGTCTATGGGCTTTGGGGGCAAGAAACTTCGAACAAAACTGAAAAAGCTACAAACCCTACAAAGACAAAAAAAGTCATGAAGACCGAAGAAGAATGGAAAGCCCAATTAACCGCGGAAGAATTTCGTATCCTCCGAAAAGCAGGCACCGAACGGCCCAACGGGAAGGTTTACCAGGAGTTCAAACAACATAGTGCCGGGGTATATTTTTGTGTCGGTTGCAACACCGAATTATTTTCTTCCGATCAGAAGTTTGATTCTCATTGTGGATGGCCATCCTTTTTCGATCCTTCCAAAGTGGAGAATGTAAAAACTTCTGTGGACTATCTTTTGGGTTACCCCAGGACAGAGGTTTTGTGTGCGGTTTGCGATGGCCATCTTGGTCATGTGTTTACAGGAGAAGGTTTCGATACCCCTACGGATAAACGATATTGTATAAATGGGACCGTTCTTAGGTTTAGGCCAAATGAGGAATTGGCAGAGGCTAATTCCTCAACTTCCAAATAACGCTTTAGTTTTTGGTACCAATGAACCATATGTTTTTTAACTCAAAATTTATCCGCTGTGCTTCCTAACCGTTTCATTCTGATTTTAATCGGGCACTTTTGGGCGGTTTTTTCCTTTGGGGCGGATTCATCTCCAAGTGGTGCTTATGATGTGCGGATTCCGACCTATGATGAAAACGGAAGAATTAACTGGGAATTGATCGCAGAGGAGGCAGACAATTTAGCAGAAGGCTTATATTCTGCCAAAAACCCGAGGATGTTTATCCTCGAAGAACAAAGGCCCGCCACCATTGCCCAATCAAGTTCGGGAGTCTTTAACATGACTCAGGGAAAAGCCGAAGGGAGCGAAAATTTATTTGTCACCGGAGATGGGTTTGAGGCGATCGGCAAACCCTGGACATTCGAGGAAAATCTTGCCCGCAGTAGAAACCGTCTGGCTTTTTCAGAGCAGGGCAAAATTGGTTTTGAGGCAGAAGTTCAATCTGGTTTTGTGAATGGGGCAGGGACAAGTAAGCCTGACACTTCCTTGTCTGCTAAAGATTTTGCTTCAGCGGAGTCCGATGACTCGTTTTCCCGGGAATTCCCAACCACCGCTTATGGAAAAAGAATAGAACTGCTCGATCTTGGAGATGGGAAAAGAAAGTTTACCTTAGAGCATGATGTTTTTATCAGGATGCTCGATTTGGAAACAAATGCTACCACACCTCAATACTCCACAATTAGCTGCGACTGGGCCGAGTTATTTCTCGGAAAAGACGAAAATGCTTCCGGTGTAGAATCGTTCGGTCAAATCTCCCAAATTCACGCAAAGGGCAATGTAAGGCTGATCCAACCCTTAAGGAAAAGTTCTTCCGGGGAACTTTCATGGGTTCAAGAAAGTGGGCGGGTCTACCTGTACAAAAAAGCAAAAGTATTTCATCAAAAATGGGGCGAGGCACAGGGGGAAGAAATTATTATCTATGAAAAAGATGGACGTGCTGAGGTCATCGGTGGAAACGAGGGCAGGTCCAGGCTCTTACTTCCTCCCCTTGGTAAATCTCAAACACAATAGAAAACTTGCAGGTTCGTTTTGAATAAAAGCACAGATACAGATTCCACCAAGCTCCCCAACTTAAAAGCCCAAGCCCTTCATAAAATTTATGGCAAAAGAGAGGTGGTTAAGGGTGTTTCACTTGAAGCGAAGGGCGGTGAAGTTGTTGGGTTGCTTGGGCCTAATGGGGCAGGCAAGACGACTACTTTTTCGATGGTTTCCGGTTTTGTCCCGCCCACATCAGGTTCTGTGTTCTTGGACGAGGTTTCCCTTACTGAGCAGCCTGCATACAAAAGAGCAAGGAAAGGTTTGGTATACCTTCCCCAAGAATCATCTGTGTTTCGAAAGTTAACTGTCGAACAGAATATTCGTGCCATCGCAGAGACCCTGGGCTTGAGCAAAAACAAGGAAGATGAGGTTGTGGAAAAGCGACTGGATGAACTTCGTCTTACTGGTTTAGCCAGTCAAAAAGCCTATACATTAAGTGGGGGAGAGCGCCGCCGCTTGGAAATTACCCGAGCTCTTGTCTTGGAACCAAAGTTCTTGATGCTTGATGAGCCATTCAGTGGAGTAGACCCGATCAGTGTAAGTGAGGTAATGGAAATTATTCGTCAACTAAGGGATTCCGGTATCGGTATTTTTCTCACCGATCACAATGTTCGGGAAACCCTCAGAATTGTTGACCGGGCTTACCTTCTTTATGAGGGCAGCGTGCTTACCCATGGTACAGCCGAATTTCTTCTTTCAGACAAGGAAACCCGTGAGAAATACCTCGGGCATGATTTTGAAGCCTAATGCAACCCCCCTCGTTATGAAATCATCATTACCTGAGTATATTGAAAGCATTTCGGTCCGCGATTTTTATGATTCGTTTGCTGAGCGACTGCTTTTGCGCCTGGTCACTTCGAGGAAAACTCTTTCAAGAAGCACGATCCGCGAAAGAAGTTTAAACCGACCCGCTTTGGCGGTGACTGGATATTTTAAATACTTCGCCAGTAAACGAATTCAATTATTTGGTGCTGGAGAAATGGGCTTTTTGAGAGAGCAAAAGAAAAGCCAACGCCTGCAGGTTCTTGAGAAAATGGCTGCCAAAAGGATTCCTTGTGTGGTCATATCACGCAACCTTGCCCCAACTCCTGAAATGATTGAAGTTTTTGAAAGTTTTGGGATACCGGTATTTAGAACCAGTTTGGCATCAAAAGCCTTTACTACCGAAGTAACGGTTTTGTTGGAAGAACGTTTTGCTCCACGCACAACTGTTCATGGCACGCTTCTCGATATTCGTGGAATTGGCACACTGGTACGGGGAGAAAGTGGTGCAGGTAAGAGTGAAGCGGCCCTTGCCTTACTGGAGCGGGGGCACAGCTTAGTTGCCGATGATATGGTCCGAGTAAAACTCTTGAGCGATCATACACCTGTAGGTTTTTGCGATGAGATGAACCGAGGCTTTATGGAATGCCGGGGTATAGGAATCATCAATGTGGAAGAATTATTTGGTATTCGTTTTGTACGAATCGAGAAAAAGATAGAACTGGTAGTCACTTTTACCGAAGATATTAAGGATTCAGTGATTGATCGAACAGGCCTGGATCGTAAAACATTCGAGATTTTGGGAGCTTCGGTACCTCATATGGAAATACCTTTACGCACTGGACGTGATATGGCCCGTTTAGTTGAGGTAGCTGCAATGGTTCAAGCAGCCAGACAGTTGGGGCATGATTCGGCTGATGATTTTAATCAAAAATTGATAAAAAAAATGAATCAATCAAGTTGATTTGATGGTTCAAATCTCATTCTGATTTTTCTAAATCACCTAAAATCAAATAGCTTACGCAGAAAGTTTATTTTTACTTTTTGGCAACTTAAAAATGTTCAAAAACTTACTTTCATAGGGGTGTGAATAACTTGTGAGAAAGTAATAGAGGAAAGAAGCTTTTTTTTCTTGGTTAAGTTGGGTTTCTTCTTCAAAAAAGAAACCTACCCCTTTCAAACCCTTCCCCTCAATTAACCCTTAATTATTTTTTTGGATATTTCCTTAAAAGTTGATTTTCAGATGCTTACGAAAAAAACTTTGGATACTTTCTCGAAATCCGAGATTTTTCCAATGCGTGTTTCACGCTACTTTTCTGTGTCGGAAACTACTTATAATCAGCAAGTTTTAGCACCTGCTGTAGTCTTGTGAATAATTCCAAATCTTTCACCCTATGACCCAATTAACTGCAACCCCTGAAACCTTCTGGAGTTCCCTGCGTGAAAACCTTCTTGAAGTGATTCCGGCCGATACATTTCGTGTCTGGTTTGATAACATTCGAGTTGGTCACATGGACGAGGATGGTTGTGAGCTTTTGACCCCCAACGAGTTTTCCGCGATTTGGATCAGAGATAACTACCTAGATGTCATTCGTCAGGAAGCAGACAAGTTGGTTGGGTATCCTTATTCTGTTGAATTGCTCGGGTCTTATGAAGACGATGCAGAGCAATCCCAAAACCGAATCAAACCGCCTACCAAAGTAAAGTCCACCCGTACGACTGGTCCATCCTTGCATGGCCGGTCCCTTGGAATTAACCCCAAGAATACATTTTCTAATTTTATCGTAGGTGCTGGCAGTGAACTCGCTCATGCCGCATGCGTGGCCGTTTCCAACGCACCTGCTCATGCGTACAATCCACTTTTTCTCTACGGCGAAACTGGTTTAGGGAAAACGCATCTCATGCATGCAGTCGCCCATCAGGCACTCAACCGGAATCCCAGTTGTCGTATTGCCTATGTATCCTGCGAGCGTTTCACCAACGAGTTTATTCGGGCGATACAGGAAAACTCCTTAACTAAATTTCGCTCCCGTTACCGGAGTGTGGATTATCTTCTAATTGACGATATCCAATTCCTCGCTGGTAAGGAGAGAATACAAGAAGAGTTTTTCCATACCTTCAACGAGTTGTATGAATCGCAGCGTCAGATTTTTCTTACCAGCGACCGACCTGCTGGTGAAATCGATAAAATCGAAAGTCGCTTACTCTCCAGGTTCCAATGGGGGTTAGTCACTGACATTCAGGCACCTGACTGGGAGACCCGTGTTGCTATTCTTACCAAGAAAGCTCAGGCCATGGGCATTACTATAGAACCTGAAGTTTTGGAGTTTCTTGCCAAAAATATTTCCCGAAATGTTCGTCGAATGGAAGGTGCTTTGACCCGGGTTGCAGGTTATGTCGGACTTACCCGCAAAAAAGCAGACCTGGAAACCATTCAGCGCCTTTTACGGGACATTCTTCGTGAAGAAAACCTTAGCCGGATCACCATCGAGACTATTCAGAAAAAGGTGGTGGATTACTACCACTTAAGAATGGCAGATATGCTTTCAAGAAGACGTCCCGCAAACATTGCATTTCCCCGACAAGTGGCGATGTATCTTTCCCGCATCCTTACTGAGCATTCCTTGCAGGAGATTGGGGGTGCTTTTGGCGGAAGAGATCATGGCACTGTGATTCATGCCTGTAAGACTGTTGAAAATATGATGGACCAAGATACTTCGATCAAAACAGCAGTTGAGTTGCTTAACGAGCAACTATCCCAGTCCATGTCTTGATTGTTTTTCGAGCTTCATTGTTTGAAAACATTCTAATTATACCTTAACAAAATATTCTTATATGAGTGATACCCTTGAGCCAGTGGATGGTGGTGAATCCAATGAAAGCAGCGAGTTGGTTTCACAACCAACATCGAATGTACCCAGTGCAGATCAAAAGTTGGAGATTGCAAAATGGGTTGCAGATGGAATGGGACTCTCAGATGTACAAAAGAAAATTAACCAGGATTTTGGCATCGTTTTGACCTACATGGATGTCCGTTTTTTGGTAGACGATCTTGACCTCACCCTAGTAGATCCAGAACAACCAGCACCCCCAAAAGATTTATCAGACACAAGCACTCCTGATTCATCAGATGAAGAAACTACTCTTGGCAGCGGGGTTCAAATTGAAGTTGATGCGGTAACTCCCCCGGGTGCTATGGCAAGTGGTTCTGTAACTTTTTCGGATGGTGAAGCAAAGAAATGGACCATTGACCAGTTTGGCAGGCTAGCAATGAGTGGAGGGTCTGCTGACTACAAGCCTAGTGATCAGGATGTTATGGAGTTTCAGCAACAATTGGAAAAAGCCTTGCGTGGGCCTTCCTTGTGAGGCTGAGGATTATTCCCTAAGGATTTTCTTACTCGGACAACTCGTTCTTCGAAGAAGCGTTCCGAATTAGTTCCCCAATTGATTCAATCAGGGTAGGGAGCTGGAATTCAGGAATTAGTTCCATCTCATTTTCGTCCCATTTGGGAAGGTCGTTAAGAATGTCCTTTTCTCCCATCTTAAAGTTTGAAATTTCAAGTTTTCCCAGGGTTAAGGATACCAGTTCTCCAGAGGCCGAAATTTCAAATTTAGATTTTTTGGCACCCGTTTTAGGGTCTACCATATTGGTATTAAACACGGTTCCACGATTGGAAGATGCTGGTGGGGACAGCCAAACCCCTTTACGCTCAAAAAAGTGATTCAATAATACTTCCCTGCCTTTCGTGGTCGAGAGGTAGGAAATCTCCAGGTTTTCTACCATTTGAGAGGAGAGATCTTCGAACTTTCTGCCAAAGTTAAGGTTGAAATTATAATTGAATGATCCCGAATCTGTTTCCCTATTTATTTCCACCTTCGGCAAGGGGTATGCACCGCCAGATTCAAACCTCAATTTTTGACCAGATGGAGTAAGGATCATGCAATTGTCAGGTTCCACTTTGTAAGAGAAAAAAGGCTGGTTTTCTTTATGAAAATGAATTTCAAAGCTTTGGCTGTCTTTGCAAACACCTAGGGCAAACAAAAGTTTCTGTTCGTTGTTTGGGTGGTTCCATGAACCCTCGATAAAGAAGGCATTGCTTCCTCTTTGCCAACGGTCAAAAAGTTTTTCAATTTGTTCGAGCAATAAGGACTTCCTGCTTTCGCCAAATTCCGAACCGTCTTGTAACGATTTAGCAATTTCAATCCAAGGGTCGGTTTCGGATGGAGGCAGTTCAGACACTGGAGAAAGGATGGTGGCTGAACTTTCAGTATTTCCTTTCAATAGGTGTACCAGTGCCGTGAATACCTTATACTTGGGTTGATTGGAAAGATGATCGGGCAGTCCAGAAAGGTAGGTCAAGGCTTGGTCTGGTTGAGGAGGCACTCCAAAAAGAGTGGAATGGATCATTGTCTCTAAAAAATCTGTCGATTTTTTCTGATCATCAGACAGTTGGGCGGTAAAAAAGCGCACAAAAAAGGATGTATCTATGCCGTTGAGTGAATGAAGTTGTTCTAGCTTTTTGATAGGCTCTTCATCGGACCGGCAAAGAGAAATCAATGGGGCGATCTTGCTATTTTTTTCTTTGGTTACATCCAAAGCCTTTTCCAAACTTACCACCAATTCTTGCTTGTCCGTACTTTCAACAACCAGAAAGGAACTGAGAAGCAAAAATGGATCATTCATTAACTCTGGTCCATGAATTCTGGCCAATAAAAGGAGTGTTTCGGCAAAGGCAGAGGAAAAATTCGCATCACTTAAATTAGCTTCATTTAGTTTTACCCTGAGTAATTGAGTAAGCCGGGGAGACCCCTTATCGAAGGAACTGATGAAGTGTAAACTGGGAAGTGAGCCTAAATAATCAAAAAGTAACAAGTCGGTTCCACGCACGACGGACTCAATATCCTCTGCCGCTTTGCCCATCATCATTAAATCTAATGCCACTCTCGGTGCCTCATTGGTATTGGGCTTTTCATCAAGGTATTGGTGGGCAAGTTTTAGGAATTCATCGAGATTTCCTTCTTCAATAAAATCCTCGTAAAAGGGGATTCTTTCCTCCGCAAGGGCAAAGGAGCAAGTCATCAGTGAGCAAATGAGAAGCCTGAAAATAAAATGGATCATTTTGTGAAGTTCTTGGTTTGAGCAGACCAAAGGTCAACAAAAAGAGCTAAATGCACGATTGAAAATGTCTAAGGTTTGGGAAATGTCACCCCCACTGTGGGAACTACTGATAAAACAGGTTTCATAGGACGAAGGAGGAAGATAAAGCCCATTTTTTAAACAGCTATGAAAAAAGGAGTTAAAGTGCTCATGTTTGGCTTCGACTGCCTCTTCAAATCGGGTAACCGGTGAATCTGTGAAAAAGAGCGAGAACATGGAGCCCGCTTGGGGTACCTGCAAGGCTATGCCCCGATCCTTGGCCATACTTAAGAGTCCCTTGGCTAATTCCTTTCCCATGGAGTCGAGGCGGTCATAAGGATTGCTCTCTTTTAATAATTTTAAGGAAGCGATTCCTGCAGCCATCGCCAGAGGGTTGCCGCTCAAGGTGCCTGCCTGGTACACAGGTCCAAGTGGAGCCAGTTGGTTCATGATTTCCCTTTTCCCACCAAAGGCACCGACAGGCAGACCTCCTCCAATAATTTTTCCCATCGCGGTTATATCGGGCGTGATTCCTGTCACCTGCTGAACGCCACCAGAGGTAAGGCGAAAACCGGTCATAACCTCGTCAAAAATAAGGACCACCCCATGCTGGGTGCACAAATCTCGTAACCCCTGCAAATACCCATCCCTTGGCAAGATCAAGCCACAGTTTGCCGGATAGGGTTCGACAATAATGGCAGCTACCTCCTGACCGGTGGTTGTAAGAGTTTCGCTGATCACATCGAGGTTGTTAAATGGAAGAACAATAGTTTCGGCGGCAAAAGAGGGAGGCACTCCTGCACTGTCCGGGTTCCCTAGAGTTAATGCCCCTGAGCCGGCTTTTACCAATAAGCTGTCCACATGCCCGTGATAACACCCGGCAAACTTAATCACTTTGTTACGCCCCGTATAACCGCGGGCTAAACGAATTGCAGACATGGTTGCTTCCGTTCCACTGTTGCACATGCGAACCATTTCCACAGAGGGTACAAGTTCAACAATCAACTCCGCCATTTCTACTTCCATCGGGCCAGGAGTGCCAAAGCTGGTTCCGCAGGAAAGGGCACTGGCAATGGCTTCGCGGACCACAGGGTGGTTGTGTCCGTGAATGGCTGGTCCCCATGTGCATACATAGTCTATCAGTTCATTCCCATCTGCAGTGGTTAACCTGCTACCCGATGCACTTTTGGTAAAGAACGGAGTTCCACCGACCGAGCGAAATGCCCGAACTGGCGAGTTTACCCCCCCGGGGATGAGCGTTTGTGCACGTTGAAAGAGAGACTGGGATTTGTTCATTGGTTAAAAATGTTAATTAGAATATTTTTGAACAATGGGCATGCGTCGTCCGATACCAAAAGCAAGCGGAGTTACTTTGAGGCCCGGAGCTGCTTGTTTACGTTTGTATTCATTGCGGTCGACCAAGGAGACGATTTTTCGCACAGTTTCCTCCTTGAAACCAAGTTCGATCAAAGAGTGAATCGAAAGCCCTTGCTCCACATATCCTTCAAGGATGCCATCAAGTACTTGGTAATCCGGCAGGGAATCACTGTCTTTTTGGTCGGGTCGCAATTCAGCGGAAGGAGGTTTTTCGATGCTGTTGTTCGGAATGATTTCTCTTTCCCTGTTGATATGTCTGGCAAGTTGAAAAACTTTTGTTTTGGGAAGGTCCGATATTACTGCAAGTCCACCACACATGTCGCCATATAAAGTGCAGTACCCGACAGCCAGTTCACTTTTATTACCTGTAGTGAGGAGAAGGGCCCCTAATTTATTGGAAACTGCCATCAATAAAAGCCCCCGGCTACGAGCCTGAAGGTTTTCCTCGGTCACATCCGTATCCAATCCTGCAAAGAGGGGAGCGAGTTCGTGCTCTGCGGAGTCGACGATCTTCTGAATCGGCAGGGTGTGATACTCGATGCCAAGGTTTTCGGCCAGCAACCGGGCATCGTCCCTGCTGTGACCGCTAGAGATGGCAGAGGGCAAACTGATTCCGATCACATTTTCCTTTCCCAACGCCTCCACTGCGAGGGCGGCAGTGACCGCAGAATCAATTCCTCCACTAAGGCCGATGATGCCCCTGGTAAAACCGCTCTTGTGAGCATAGTCGCGGAGTCCAAGGACTAGTGCCTGGCGAATTGACTCCATTTCACCCTGGGCTTCCTCATCCATCGTTGCCGGGGCAGAATCCAGGTCAAAAACCATCGATGCAGAAACAAAGGATGGGGCTCGGCCGATCCTTTTGCCCTCCGCAGAGAATGCCACCGAAGAACCGTCAAAGATCAACTCATCATTTCCACCGACGGCATTCACATAAACTACCGGGCACTCCACTCTTTGAGACACTTTTTTTAGGAGTACTTCTCTTTGTGTTTGTTTTTTAATGTGCCATGGACTTGCAGATAAATTAATCAGCAAGTCGGGACGGGATTCGGTAATTTTCTCCAGCGGGTCAGAGGTGTGAATGTCTAGGCTGGCATTCCATATGTCTTCACAAATTGTAACAGCTATTTTTTTTCCAAGATGATTGAATTCTGCTGGCAAGCTGCCCCGAGAAAAGTATCTATCCTCATCAAACACATCATAGGTAGGAAGAAGCTGCTTATGGAAGTACTGCCTAACATCCTTATCTGAGCAAAGTGCTACCGCATTAAAAAAAGGTTCTTTTCCTTTTTTACCTGACCGATGGGGAAAACCGATAAGGGCAGGGCATGACCCGGTTTGTTTCGCAAAATACTCAAGGGTTTTCCTGCAGTCTTCTCCAAATTGTTCTTTTTGAAGAAGGTCTCTTGGTGGGTAGCCACAGATACACAATTCCGGGAAGACAATAAGCTCGGAACCCTCCTCGCAGAGGCTCTTGTAAGCCTGAATGATTTTGTTGAGGTTGCCATCAAGGTCACCAACGATGGAGTTAATCTGAGCGACTCCAATCTTCATCTTGTTAACTTATGGGAGCAGGGTATCATGATCAGACATTAGTTATGTCAGTAGATCGAAAAAAAGCCACCCAGAACCCCTCGCCTTTGTTAATTTTAGCATCTTCTTCTCCGAGAAGAAAGGAACTACTAAGCTCTTTGATCGGTCATTTTTCCATCGTGTCAGTGGATGTGGATGAGCTTCTGCAACACAGCGAAGGTGTCGTGCGTTTGGTGATGGAAAACGCTAAACTGAAATGTATTAGAGCTGCAAAGCTTCATCCTGAAAAATGGGTTTTGGGTGCAGATACTTTGGTCGCGATGGATCAGGAAATTTTTGGAAAACCCAGCGACCTAAAGGAGGCGAAGTCTATGCTCCTTCGGTTGTCCGGCAAAACACACCAGGTGCACACTGGTGTTTCCCTGCAAAATTTGTCCTCTGATGTCGACCTGGCTGAGGTTGTTTCTACCTCGGTGACTTTTAAAAACTTGAACAGCTCGATCATCGACCGCTATTTTTTGAAGGTTAACCCTCTTGATAAAGCAGGTGCTTATGCAATTCAAACATCCCCGGAGATGATCGTGGAATCCTACGATGGCTCGTTGTCGAATGTAATTGGTTTACCCTTGGAGTTACTCGCTAATTGGTTCGAAAAATACCTGCCCAAGTCCTAATACTTTAAAAAAAGGAATGTTTGCGCATTTTCTTATTTTATAATGTATTTCTTTTCGTTTAACCGTTCGAAGCTTTGATTAAGAAAACTTTTATCATTGTTGGCTTGTTGTGGGTCGCTTTTCTAGGGTATCTCATTTTCGAGAAACCAATTGAGCATTTGAGTGAAGGCCCAAATGTGGTCGAACCCGTGGTTCAATCACCAGAGCCAGTGCCCCAGGTTCCGATTTCTGAAAAGAGCCCACCCGTGGTTTCTCAGCCTGAAGAAATTCCCTTCACCCCGTTACCAGACGAACCACTGGTTATGCAAAAAGAGACAATACAAGCTGAGCATACGAAAGTGGTTGATCTGGAAAAAGAGTCGGAACCTATTGTCCCTAAAAAGACAGGCAATGAGGATACTTTTGGGTTAATTTGTACGAAATTTGAAAAAGTGCCTTCCCGTTTCCGGCTCTCTTCCTGGGAGGGCAGGAAAAAAGTGGAGATAGAAGACCTCAGCCGAGTGAATCAATCAACCAAAGATCACCCCAAGTTTTGGTTGAAAGTGAGAGTGCCTTACAAAGAGTTTATTCATCCTGCTTCTGGGGATTCTTTTTTTAAGCCTACCTCCATGAGCGATCCCAATAAAAGAATCCTTGTTCAATCTTTTGAAGTTCGGAATGAGGCCTTATCTTTTACCAGTCGTAAAAATCCGATTGGCTACCTTATTTTGAAAGACTTTAAAGTAGGGGGGCCTGCCTATCAATTAACCAGCGAAATGGAAAAGCCATTGACCTCGTCTTACTACATTCATTTTGAGCAGATTTTTGGTCCCCAAAAATTTTTCCATGATTTAACTGGGAAAAGGAATGGGCATCCTTTTGGCGGTTGGGGTTTTGAATACAAAATTACTAAGCAGGATTTTTCCAAAAACAAAATAACAGTATTGAGAAAAGACCTAAAAAAAGGGAACTACCAAAGTAAAGTACTTGATGGTCCTGTACCTCTTTAACTACAGTGAATCTATGAAAATATGCTCCTTTATCTTGCCCCTTCTTTTTTGTGCTTTCTTATACTCCCATGAGCAGGATGTACGAGGACCAGAAAGATGGGTCAATGTTACTGGAGTAGGGGAAGCGGTTGCGGCTCCTGACCTGGCAGTTTTACGATTAGGCGTAGTCAGTACTGCAAAATCAGCCAAACTTGCCACTGAATTAAATAACGCATCAATTTTAAAAATATTTGGGGTATTAGATGAGTTGGGTTTGGAGAAGAAAGATTTCGAAACAGACAGCTTTCAGCTCATCCCCCAAAGGCAGTATCGCAAAGGCTTGCCACCATTGATCAGTAGTTACCAAGTCACTAATTCACTTATGGTTCGTATTCGCGATCTCGAAATGGTGGGAGAAATTATGCAATCTGCCATTGAGGCTGGTGGAAATAATTTTCAGTCCCTCACTTATACCGTCAAAGATAATTCCCTCTACATTGAGGAAGCTAGGGTTTTGGCAGTCGAGAATGCCCTCCAAAAGGCAGAGGAATTGGCAGAACCACTTGGAGCAGAAGTGGGAGCTGCTTTAACCATTCAAGAATTATCCGGGCATTACCGACCTATGCAAGAGCGCAGGATGATGCAGCCAATGCAGGCAGATGCAATGATGGAAAGCGTGCCTGTCCAAGGGCCCAGTGAATTAAAAACCGAAGTCAGGGTACAGGTGAAGTTTGCCCTTGAGTAACCCGCCTCAGTGGCGGGACCCTTTACTTTGCATCATTCCCACCTTGACCCCGTAATGATTCCCTCTATTGGTATAGATTTGATGCCGGCGTAGCTCAGTTGGTAGAGCAGGAGACTCTTAATCTTTTGGTCGTGGGTTCAAGTCCCTCCGCCGGTACCATTTTTCTTTTACAAGGGTAAGATTAATACTCTGTATGCCCGGTTTTGTGGGATCACTTTAGGGGAAGACCCGTTACTGTAGGACAAAGATAATCCCTGAAAGGGAAAGACTTTTCCATAGGCTACATCTTTTCCAAAGCTCATTCCTGAACCTGTGGCCATGAAGGATATTCTATTTCCGTAAGGAGATCCCATCAGGGAGGCTGATTCCATTCCTCCAAACTTTTGCCCTTTGTATTTAGTATTTGTGATCGCCCATTTTTCCTTGAAAGGATAAAGGCGGGTCTTACCAGATGCTGGTTTTAAAACGAGGGAGCCATCCCCAATGTAAGGCATAATTTCTTTCATAGATAAGTTTCTCGAGTTGGGGACAATCCCGGGGATGGAGGTGCCAATTCTAATACTTGTGGGTTCTTTCTCTCCACTTGGATCTTTCATCTTGGACCATAGGGTTACTCCTTTATCGTTAAACTGAACATCGTATTGAAATGTACCACCGTTATTGAAAGTACCAGAAATGGTGGTTTTTTCTCTATTCATGGACGGCTCGGGTGGGCTTTGGAAGCCGGTAATGTTTCTGGATCTTCTGCGA
>Ga0255783_10003912_pt1 | contig 13933 bp, 3 predicted proteins | sample 011ome_22_FD_179981 | JGI IMG/M metagenome (GOLD analysis project Ga0255783, IMG submission 179981) | Coastal salt marsh microbial communities from the Groves Creek Marsh, Skidaway Island, Georgia - 011507BT metaG (version 2) | ecosystem: Environmental > Aquatic > Marine > Intertidal zone > Salt... | reverse complement strand
GGAAATGTAGCAGATTCGGTCACCCGAACGGTGGAGGTTACAAATCGAAACCCAGGTTCGATCAACTTGAGCGACAACCGGGTGGAAGAGAATTTGCCTGCGGGTACCTTGGTTGGGTTTCTGACCGCTACAGACCCGGATGCAAACCAGCCAATCGGACTGGAGATTATTACTCAGGCAGAATCGGGAGTGGTTCCACCTTTTAGTATGGATGAGGACGGGGGGCTGCGAACCACGAGGACTTTGGATTTTGAGCAGATATCATCCTATTCTTTATCCGTTCATGCCTTCGATCCCTATGGGGGAATGATGGAAAAAAACTTCATCATTGAGGTAGTGGATGCCTTTCTTCCGATTGTGGATACTTTTTCCGTTCAGGCTCAGATCACTCCCTTTTCCCCAATTTCACTGCAAGGTCAAATTGTAGATTACGGTGGAAGTTCGGAAATTTCTGAAGTTGGCTTTTTAATCAGCCGCTCTCCGATTCGGGATGAAAACGATCCCGGGCTTCAGCGTTTGACTGCCACCTTGGAACAGAATGGATCTTTCACGGCTGGATTTATTCCACTCTTTCGGGGATCCAAGCATTATGTTGCCGCATTTGCATTGAATGGAGAAGGAATCAATTACGGACTGGAGGAGACCTTCGTCTCATTAGGTTTGATCGAGCCGGATTCGTGGTCAGTTGCCGTTGAAAATGCTACAACACCGGGCTGGTGGATCAGTCCATGGTTTGGAAATTTTTACCGATCCAAAGAAACCGGTTGGATTTTGCATGAGCAGCTGGGCTGGCTTTTTCCAAGTCCGCTGGGTTTAAGTGGAATTTGGTTTTGGCAACAAGACTTGGGTTGGCTCTGGACAAGTATGGATGCCTTTCCCTTTTTCTACAGGCATTCTCCAAAAGGATGGACCTTCTTTTACGGATCCCATGAACAAAGTGGACTGTTCTATGATTACTCTCTGCAAAATTGGATTGTGCTCGCACAAGAGTCGCCACTAGAATTTGAAAATGAAAGCGGTCTTTAAATGAGTGCAGTTCCGGGAAGATCTGTGTGCTTACACAAGGAATTTGCATTGCAATTCCGGCTTTTGCGCCTGGTATTCTTTCTTTTTTGCTCTCTCTATGCTTTCACTTTGTGGGCAGGGGCCACTCTCGAGGAGATCAAGTTTGGGAGTCCCAAAATGGTCTTACCCAGTCTCAATGGAGCGGTCTTTCAAGCGGAACGGATTGCGGGGACAGATCTGGGAGTGAGCGGGTTTTCCTGGGTCGGCCGCCTTCAGGGATCCCAAAATGGGTTTGTTTCATTCGGTAAAATAGATGGCAAAATTAGCCTGAAACTTTCTTTCATGAATGGTGTTACCTACTTCTATCGTGGAATTCCGAATGATTTCGTCTGGGCTGAAAAGACCAAAAAACCAAAGCCATGTGGGGGGTGTGTTATGGAAAACGGACTTCCGCGTGATCCCCGTTCTGCTCAGCAGCCATCGCTATCCTGGCATAATGGGGATGCCAACCTAATCGATTTGCTTGTGGTTTACCCATCTGCTGTAACCACCGCTGCCGGTTCTACTTCTGCAATACAGGCCGATATCTTAGCCTCGGTTGCGGATACCAATCTTTGCTATCGAAATTCGAATGTTAATGTACAGCTCCGCTTGGTTCATATGGAGGAGATTGTGTATACTCCAACTGGGATAATGAACACGGACCTTGACCGTTTGAGAGATAAAACAGACGGATCCATGGATTCCGTGCATGATCTGCGTGACCAGTACGGTGCTGACCTGGTGGCCTTATTAACCACTGACAGCGACAAAGGTGGTCTGGCCAGTACATTAAACCATGTAAGTCTTGGTTTTGAATCTTCTGCATTTAGTGTTAATGACTGGGACCAGATTGGTGCACCTTCCTACACCCTCGCTCATGAAATCGGGCATAATATGGGATGCCTCCACAACCGGGAAGATAATGATAATGACACCAGTCATTACGATTTTAATGCCTTTTGTTTTGGTAAAAGATGGATTGATGCTGGGGTGGGGTATCGAACCGTGATGTCTTATGACACCAATCCTTCGTCGACTTACCCAATGACGATTCCCTACTTTTCGAACCCTGATGTCAGTTATCTTGGTACCACCACCGGAAATGCAGGTACCGAAGATAATGCTCTAGTGCTCCGTTCAACAGCTCCGTATGTTTCTAATTTTAGATCATCAGTGGTGCAGGGTATTGTGGCAGATAATTATGATGTAAGAATACTCGAAGGGAGTGAAACCACATTTGGAGTGAGGTTGGCCGCCCAGCCAACTTCACCGGTCTCGGTTTCTCTGTCCCTTAGTGGGGATGCGGATATCCTGCTGGGTAGTTCTTCCACTCTCACCTTCGATTCTTCCAATTGGAATCTGTTGCAAACTGTTCTTGTCCATGCCCGTCCTGACGCAGATTCGAATGTGGATACCGCCACTTTGGTACTGAGCTCGACAGGGATACCTTCGGAGAGTGTGACCCTAACTGAGGCTGAAAGTGGTACTTCTGCTTCCAGTGATTATGTGGTAAGTGGGACTGTTTCCAATGCTCTTGGGGTAGGTATCGAAGGGGTGACTGTGAGCTTTTCAAACGGTGCTGGTTCGGTAAGCACAAATGCCTCGGGTGCTTTTTTCGTAGAGGTAAGTTCTGGTTACTCGGGTACATTGAGCTTGAGTAAGGATAACTACACCTTTTCCCCGGCACTAGCTAACCTCGTCTCATTGACTCAGCATTCTTTAGGCAATTCTTTTGTTGGTAGCCGTTCAAATATTCTCTATGTCGATGTTGCCGCTACAGGTGCAGGGGATGGCTCCAGTTGGACTGATGCTTTTACCGATCTTGGAGATGCTTTGCGTGCAACGATTCCTTACGAAGAGGTCTGGGTGGCTCAGGGTACTTACACTCCGGGTTTGGTTCGCTCCTCCCATTTTTTGATTCCACCGGAGAAGGAAGTTTACGGTGGGTTTTCAGGTAACGAGACTGATCGAGCACAACGTGACCCAACTAGCAATCCGACCATTCTCTCCGGAGATATTGGTATATCAAATGATGCTTCCGATAATCTTTTCCATGTGGTGATCCCCTCTCAAGATTCCTTACTGGATGGTTTCACCATCAGCGGAGGCAATGCCAGTGAAAATTACAGTGATGATGATCGGGGCAAGGGTGCCGGGCTTTGGGCGGATAGCTCCGCCTTTATGGTTTCCAATTGTATATTCAATACAAACTTAGCTTACCAAGGCGGTGCAGGCATATACCTAAAGGATGCCAACGCAACTTTCGTATCTTGTGTTTTTACAGATAATGACGCGGGGTCGACTGGCTCCGGGGGAGCTGCTTACCTGGAGGATTCCAATGTAAGTTTTCAATATTGTTCTTTTGAATCCAATGATGCGGGTTTTGAAGCGGGTGCAATTCGTTGGGATTATTCAACAGGTTCGATGATTGATTCCAATTTTACGGAAAACCGCAATACCGCATCCAACGGTGGTGGCTGTCTATACATCAAAGATGGCTCGCCTTCCATCCTCCGATGCCGTTTTGTTCAGAACGCAACCTTGGCCAATAACTATGGGGGAGCGATTAAGTTTGAGAACTCATCAAGTTCAGTAAGTGATTCTTTCTTCGGTAGTAACCTGAGCAGCTCGAGTTCTGGTGGTGCGATTGCAATTGATCCTACATCCAGTCCGACAATCTCCAATAACGAATTTAATTCAAATCAAGCTTCCTATGGTGGAGCCTTGGTTACTGAAGGTGGTGCAAGTCCGGTTATTTCCAGTAACCTTTTTGTATCCAACCAGGCAACCGGTTCCGGTGGTGCGTTTTATATCCGGAGTGGGTCAGAGCCGACCTTTTCCAGCAATGAGTTTCGTCTCAATCATTCTTCAAATTTGGGTGGGGCAATTTTTATCGATAGTTCCGACTTGAGTATTAACGGGGATATCTATCAAGGGAATTGGGCAGAGAATGGCGGAGCAATCGCAACCCAGGGTACAATGGCTGTCTCAATTGGTAATACCAAAGCATTGGGAAATGAAGCGAATGCGAGTGTTTTGGCAAGTGCCAGTGCAAATGGAGGATTTATATATTTAAATAGTGGAGTCACCAGTTCATTGTTTGTGAATACCGTTTTTTCGGGGAATAAATCCAATTATCGAAGCGGTGTTCTTCGGGCTAATGGAACGAGCCGATTTGTCAATTGTACCTTAAGCGGAAATGAAGCTCAGGACAAAGGTGGAATCTCGATTCTTTTTTCTTCCAATAACGATGTAACTCAATTTGAAAATTGTATTTTTTGGGGAAATACTTCTGGATTGGGTGGAAACGATATTAGGGTTAATACGGGTACTGCTACCGCTAACTATTCGTTGTTTAATCCCAGTGAGTCGAGTGGAACCATTTCAGGGTCAAACAATGTAAATGCAGATCCCCTTTTTACTGACGCGGATGGAGCGGATAATGTCGCCGGAACCGAGGATGACGACCTCAGTCTGCAGAGCGGCAGTCCGGCAATTGATGCGGCCTCATCCAGTGTGTCAAATTACCCATCCACCGATTTACTGGGAAGTGCCCGTAGTGGAAATCCGGAAATGGGGGCATATGAATATGGTGCCAATTTACTGCCAACTATATTAACGGGTTCCAGTGTTTCCATGGCTGAAAATACCACCGCTGTGGTTACGGTTAATGCTTCTGACCCAGATGGAGATAGCTTGGCCTACTCGATATCCGGTGGGGCCGACCAGGCACTTTTTACGATCAATTCAAGTACGGGTGCATTGGTATTTAATACAGCTCCTGATTATGAGTCCCCGGGCGACAGTGGGGCCGATAATGTCTATAATTTGCAGATTGAAGTAAGTGATGGTAGCGTTTCATCCACTTTGGACCTTGAGGTTACGGTGACCAACGTAAATGAAGTACCAGTGATGAGTACGGGTTCCAGTGTTTCCGTGAGTGAAAACACCACCGCCGTGGTTACGGTTAGTGCGACGGATCCAGATGCAGGTTCGGTTTTGACCTACTCGATATCCGGCGGATTGGATCAGGCACTTTTTACAATCAATGCAAACACGGGTGCTTTGGGATTTAATACGGCTCCTGATTATGAGTCGCCGGGCGACAGTGGGGCCGATAATGTCTACGAATTGCAGGTTTCCGTAAGTGACGGGATTATCTCGGATTCCATTAATTTGAGCGTCACCGTTACGGATCTGAACGAACCCAACCAATCTAACCATGTGGTTAATCTAAATGACAGTGTTTCCCTGGAAATGATCTGGGTAGAGTCTGGCACTTTTACCATGGGCAGTCCGGTTGGAGAGGCTGGTCGCAATGCAAACGAAACCGCTCATCAAGTTACTCTTACTGAAGGATTTTATCTTGGTAAGTACGAGGTAACCCAGGCCCAATACGAGGTGGTGATGACGGGTAATACGGATGTGGGTTCGGACGGAAACATAGTCAGTGCTACACCTAGCAACTGGCCAAATAATCCAGACTATCCGGTGGAAATGGTCTCTTGGGACGATATCCAAATCTTTCTGAGTCGTCTGAATTCCCAGCAAAGCGGAAATATTCCATCAGGCTGGGCCTATGTATTACCCACTGAAGCGGAATGGGAATATGCCTGTCGGGCTGGTACCTCCACTCTTTATTCATGGGGAGATACAATCGGTGCTGGAGATGCGAATTATCAGGATAGTGGAAATGCTCAACCTGAAGTCATTGGGAGTTACACTGCAAATCCATGGGGATTTTTTGATATGCATGGGAATGTTTTCGAGCGAGTACAGGATTTTTACCAGGAGGACTTGGGTACCGCAACGGTGATTGATCCTTTTGGTGCCCAGAGCGGTGGTCCAGTTATCAAAGGGGGGAGTTGGTTTCGAACCGGTGATCGTTTGCGTTCCGCTTATCGAAGTGCAAATGCAGCAGATGCAAGATCGGATAATGTAGGCTTCCGTTTAGCTTTTAAGGAAATTTATGATGTGTCCAGTCCACCTATCGCGGTAAGATCAAATGTTTCGGCATACGGAGATTTAACCGTAGATTTAAACATAACTGAGGAAGTGACTTTACTTATTCGGGCTTTGGGTCCAAGCCTAGAGGCCGATGGTAAGTCTACAGATACAGTCCTAAGGGTGTACGACGAGAACTGGGATGAACTTGATTCCAATGATGATTGGGGGATAGGAGCCTCCACCACCTCGATTCGCAATGCGGGGCTCGCCCCGGGTGATGCTGCTGAATCCGCTTTAGTGATTACCTTGCAAGCAGGGGTGTACAGTTTGGAAGCCTTGGATGGTGCCTTGGAGGAAGGGGTTATCCAGCTAGAAGTATACGGTCTGCATACTGATACCTTTGATGAGATTGGCAAAGTGGTTGCCCATGCGGAATTTAAAGCAGGTGCCAGTTTTCACAACATCAATGTAATCACCAATGATTTAAATGCATCCTTCAACTTTGATGCTACCGATGAAAACCAAGTTCCGCCAATTCTCTTCACAGATTCCTCCCTGGTTCTCCCTGAAAGTACTTCCCCAGGGACCCCGGTTGCCCACTTCGCATCCTATGGAAAAAGTGGATTTGACCAGGCAACAGCAACCTTTTCCTGGGTAGCCGGAGATAATCATAATTCGCTCTTCACCCTAGAATCCAATGGCACATTAAAAACGGCTGTACCCTTTACTTATGACAACAACCAGACATCCTACCTTTTACAGGTTCAGGTAAAGGATAACCAGGATATCGTGGTTGATAGTAACTTTACGGTTCTTTTGGAAAAAGACCTCACGGGTTTGCAATTTGAGCGAATCCTTTCCCTGCGAGCAGGTGTACCAGCATGGGAGAGTATGTTTATAAGCTTCGATTTGGAATCACGAACCAATTTTGTAGTGAGGGCAAGGGGTCCGAGCCTTGGTATCCCTGGTGCTGCTAGCGATGTTTCCCTCTGGATTGAAGCAGCCGTGTTATCACCGGACCTCTTATTGGAGGACTGGAATGATGGTACCGGGCAATACGCTGATCAGTTGGGAGGTCTCGGGTTAGCACCAACTGAACCCTTGGAAGTGGCAGATTTTATCACCTTGCATCCTGGATTGGCAAAGATGGAAGTCGATGATTGGGATGGGGATATGGGTATTGCTGAGATTGAAATTTTTGCTCTCTCGGCAGACCACCTGGAGAGGTTGAAAAACTTGAAAGTTTACGGTTCGGTTGGCAACGAACTTGGATTCCAAAATTCATTGATGGAGGTGACCGCCGGGGATGTGATTGATCTTTCCTCGGAGATCCTGCTCTACGAGAACCAACCGATTGGTTCGCTAATTGGAAAATTTGAAGAGTATGACTACGACTTGGAAGTAACTCGTAGTTTCTCTCTAGCCAGCGGGAGTGGGGATCATAATAATTCGCTCTTCACCCTGGAAGCCAATGGCACTCTTAGGACTGCAGTCACATTTGATTATGAGACTGATGCTGCCAACTATATCATAAGCGTAGAAGCATTGGATGAGGATAACAACCTAGTGGAAGGTAATTTTACGGTTTCCCTGAAGAATGTGTTTGAAGACTTAGATGAGGATGGTACTGAAGACCATTACGACAATGATATCGATGGTGACGGCTTTACCAATGCGGAGGAGGAGGCTTATGGTTCTGACCCGAGAAATGCAGACTCCCTAGCCAATGCACCTCCCACTGACCTGAACTCCACCGCTCCACTTACATTCTTTGAAAACCAACCGATTGGCACAGTGGTCGGGGAATTTAATGCCACCGATACCGATATCGGTGCCTCACTGAGCTATCATTTTGTAAGCGGGGAAGGGGATGATGATAATTCCCTCTTTATCCTGGACCCCAACGGCACCCTTAAAACCACCACTCTATTTGATTTTGAGAGTGATCCATTAACATACAGAATACGCGTCGAGGTAAGGGACCAATTTGACTCTTCCGTGGAAGCGATCTTTTCCGTCGTTTTACAAGACGCCAATGAAGCCCCGTCGATTACTTCCGGGGGAAGTTTTACAATTGGGGAAAACACCTCCCTAGTGGCGACGATCCTGGCCATGGATCCGGAAGGGTCTGCTTTGTCTTTTGCGGTCATTGGTGGGGAGGATGGTTCCTTGTTTACGATTACCCCCGGCGGTGAACTGTCCTTTACATTGTTGCCAGATTATGAAACTCCGGCCGATACGAATGGAGACAACGAGTATGAAGTTGAAGTCCAAGCTGAAGATCCTTTGGGGCTCAGGTTCAGCCAGAGCTTGACGATCGTGGTGACTGATGCCAATGAAGCCCCGTCGATTACTTCCGGGGGAAGTTTTACAATTTCGGAAAACACCTTCCTGGTTACGACGATCCTTGCCATAGATCCGGAAGAGACTGCTTTGTCTTTTGCGGTGATTGGTGGGGAGGATGGTTCCTTGTTTACGATTACCCCAGAGGGGGAACTTCGGTTTGTGAGCTCTCCAGATTTTGAAGACCCTCAGGATTTGAACCGGAATAACCTGCACTATGTGGAAGTTGGAGTCACCGATCTCAGTGGGTTGGTTGGCTCGCAAATGTTGATTGTCACGGTGGAAGATGTGGTTGAAAATCTACCCCCAACTGATCTTAACACCACAGCCCCCTTGTGGCTTTATGAAAACCAAGGGGTTGGCACAAAGGTGGGGGCATTTACAGCTATTGACCCGGATAATGATAACCTGACTTTCCATTTCGCTAGTGGCCCGGGTGACTTTAACAATGCAGATTTCACATTGGATATAAATGGAAGCCTGACCAGTGCTGTGGTCTTTGATTTTGAGGAAGCAGTAAGTCGTTCTATACGGGTTCAGGTAAGGGATGACCTCCAAGCAAGTATGGAGGCTGCTTTTGAGGTGATAATCCGGGATCTGGATGAGGAAGCCCCGGTCATTGTATTACATGGGTTGGCGGATATCGGCCTGTCTGCAGGAACTTCTTTCATGGACGAGGGAGCAACCTGGACTGATAACCTTGATGGCACTGGTACCTTGCTGGGAACCGGGGATGTGGACACTTCAGTCCCGGGGGTTTATACCTTGGATTATACTCATACCGATCAGGCGGGGAATACTGCCCTCTCCGTGAAGCGTACTGTGACCGTAACTAATGAAAACCCAACATCCATCTTTCTAAGCCAGAACAGGGTGGGGGAAAACTTACCTGCCGGTACCTTGGTGGGCCAGGTAAGTGCCTTGGATCCCGACCTTCCGAATGGGGCAGAGCCGCTGATGAATTTTGAGATTCTTGCACATCCCGATGCTAGTACACTTCCACCCTTTGAAATTGATCAAGGGGGAGCCTTGCGTACAACCGCAAGCTTGGACTTTGAAGAAGTTGAATCCTACCCCCTCATGATGCGTGTGGTCGACCCTTATGGTGGGAGCCTGGATTGGGACTTTGTAGTTGTAGTAGTGGACCATCATACTCCAATTGTGGATACTATCTTACCCGAGGTTGAGGAATCTGGCCGGGTGCGACTGAAAGGTAAACTTCTCGATGCAGGCACAGATGAAGGGGATGTAGAGTACGGGTTTTGGGTTGGCACAAGCCCTGGCTCAAACGGGGAGGATACGGAAATGGAGCGGGTCCTGGCTACGCTCGATGAATCCGGAGATTTTACTGCCTATTATTACCCCCAGCTTGCAGGTTCCCAGCACTATGTCTATGCCTATGGAGAAAACCGAGAGGGCAGGTATACAGGCTTAGAGGAACGCTTTGTTTCCAGCCCTGAACCCGCTACCATGGCGTGGGCCGAAGCGGAACCGGAAGTGGAAGCTCCGGACTGGTGGAGGAGTGAGTGGTTTGGCAATTATTATAAACCATTGGAGAGCCCATGGTTATTGCACCAGGAATTGGGCTGGCTTTTTCCGATGCCAAGCTCAAGAGGTGGAGTCTGGTTGTGGAGTCAAGATTTCAGCTGGTTGTGGACAGATGAAGGAGTATATCCATATCTTTTCCGACATCAATCCGAAGGTTGGTTGTATTTCTTTGGTAAGACTCAGAATCGAGGCCTGTTTTATGATTACCAATTTGAAAGTTGGATCTCATGGGAGGAAATGGATTCGTCCGACTAAGCCAAAAAGATGGAGGAAAATTTATGAAGAAGATAAAGGTTTTATTTCATGTGCTCTTGCTCTTGCATGCTTGTTGCCTGTGGTCCCAAGAAAAGCAGGAGGGAGCTCTTATCATGATTTCTAAAGAGGGCGAGGTTGGTTTTTTTGATGCGGATGGTACGCGCATGGCTGAGGTTAAAGCTGGCGGGCTGATTCCCCGAACTTACACGATTGTTACCGGAGCAAATTCCCAGATGGTAGGGTTATTGAGTAACGGAACCCTGGTCACCTTGGTTGAGAAAACCAAGATGCGAGTCAAGACCTTCGATCAGGAGCCTTTTGACCCGAAGGGAAAAAAACTGAAGGACTTGGAAGAAGAACCCAGTGTTTCAAAAGTGGAGTTGGAACTTGATATCGGCTCCTTAATTGTAAGTACCAAAAAATTGGACAGGCACTCGATTTTCGATATTCGTTCTTCACTCGGAGCCGCAGGGATTCGCGGAACCGAGTTTCAAATGGCCCTGGATCCCTCTCAGGGCGTCCAACTGGACGTCACCGAGTCAATCGTGGCCTTCACTCCTCCCGGAGGAGGGCAACCCATCGCGGTCAGCGAAGGACGCGGGTTGAGCGTAAGCCCCACCGGGGCGGTTACCCAAAGGCCGGTCAACCCCACCGTGGCCCGTCAAATTGCCACCACCATTGAAGTCGCCACCTTGCAGTCGGAAGATCTCTCTTTGAATGAAGTAAGCAACGCCATGGAGCAAGCAGCCAATGAGGCGGACGCTTCCGCTGAGGAAAACCCGAAGGCTCAGGAGGATTCAAAATCAGAACCTGAGGAGGAAGCTCCCAGGGAGGAAAGAGAAGAGGGCGGCAGCCAGGAGGATGCCAAGGAGCAGGGTGGAGAGGTTGCTCCAGCCTCTGATCGGGAGGAGTCCAATAGCCAATTGGATTCCGAAAGCGAAGGCTCGGAGGTAGAGTCAGGCATACCGCCGGCTGGTGATGCAAAGATGGATTCTGGATACGGCCAGGGCGCCGCCCTGGAAAACAATGCCGAATTGTCCATGGCTCGCAAGACCGGAAAGGTGGATGAATACACCAAAGCCCTTGCCCAGTTCGGACTTTCTGTAGATCAAACCCTTCGGTTCTACTCTCTCTCGCCCGAGGGCAAGTCGAGGATTCTCCGAGAGGCCAAGCCTGTGGTGGCCCGCTTGTTGGCAATCCGCGAATTCGGACCCGAGCAGGCTGATATCTTCTTTCGATACGCCGAAGGCACCCGGGAGAAAATTCTGGGACTTGAAAATGGAGCCATGGTTGCCTTGATCAACCAAAGAATCGATGAGGACTTGCTGGCCGAGTCCCTGACCAAGATGAACCTCGAATTTTCCAAGCCGGGCAACTTGCCCAGAGATCCGGCCGGGTCCGATGCCTTGGAGAAAAGAAAACTGACCCTCGGTGAGGACCTGATCAGGTACGGCAATGAAAAACTTATGGATGAACTGGTCGCTATGTCCGGTGGTTCCCTGAGCGAGGAATGGTTGGAAGCCGGTGAATTGGCAGTCCAGATACTCCGCGACAAGACTTTGGGCGGGCCGGATTACATTGAGGCCCTGGGAAGTGCCGAGGTCTTCGGTAATACCTTCTACACCGAGGTGGCCGATCTTTACAAACAGCTTGAACTGGATTTTCTGGTGTCGGGAGATTCGCAGGTAATCGCCGCCAAAAACCTGCTTGTCCTTGACAATGCGCAGGCTTTAACCCCCTACTTTGGGGAGGGGGCACAAAGCATGGTTCTTTCCGCTTCCGAAGACTTGGAGATTACCGGAGATTTGAATTGGGAGGTGACTTCCGGGCAGGAAGTCAGGTTGATCATGATGAGTGCCGGAAAGACCAAAATCAAGCCCGGGGCCAATCTTAGTTCCGTAACCAGCGACTTGGTGATTTCCAGCCGAGAGCATCTCACTATTGAACAAGTGAAGATGGAGGTTGCCCAGGAGTTGGCCATCCGAAGCTTGCGTGACCTGGAACTCAAAAATGTAACCATAGGGGCAAATGCCCTTGCCACCATCAAGGCAAGGCGGGACTTAAATGTAGATGGTCTGACTTTTAACCGTGATGTTTCCCGGATTGTGATGGAGGCTACTACGATGCGCCTGCGCAATGTTGATTTCCCCGCTTTCTCAACCGTACAGCTCAACAGTTTGAAAGGGGGAATTGATGGGAGGTACCCCAATTTTGGAACGGCCATCCCCGCAGCCAGCCAAATAGGGAGGGTGAATTTCATTGAAAACGTTAAATCAGGGGGGAACCTGATTATGAACCGTGCAAGTTTTGACCAATTTGGGCAGAACATAAATATTGGTAAGATCAACCGGCCTTGATTTTCTTTTGAACCTTTTGTTTCGTATGCGTCTTATCTTTACCAACCTTTCTTTTTCTTTGGGTCTTTTGTCTGGGGGACTCGGTCAAACCGCGGAAGAGTATACCACGCCCTCTTCCTTTAATCAGTACCATTCCAACCTGGGGCGGCAAAGCATTGTAAAAGCCAATCGCCAAGAGGAATTTAATTGGGTAGGGCAGGAACCGGGGGAAATTCGACCGGGGTCGATCCCTTTGGGATCGCTCAGGGAGTGGTCTAAGAGGAGAAAGTTGGCGGATGCAGAAAAGTCGAGTAAAGATGCTGTTCTCCAGGGAACTAACCAAAAAAAAGATCAAGAAATACTCCAGGGACGAAAGATAAAAGGCTGGGTCGGGCTCCTGCCTGGTGAGGTTTTGCCTGGATCGGTTCCCTTGGGTTCCCTCAAGAATAGAAAGTATAAAGTGTTGGCTCCCGCGGGTTCACAAAGTCACCTGGAAGGGGGAGGCGAGAAGGAAGCTTCGGAATTCCCATTACAGCTTGGGTTGATGGGGGGCATAAGACCTTACTATACTTCCAATGTGTTACGGTTGAACCAGGATGAGCTCGGCTCAGGGGTCTTGGAAACCAGTACCGGTTTCTCGGTTTCGGTAAAGCCGCAAAAAGTAGGACGTTACCTAAGCCTGGTTCCCCGGTTGGATTTTTTGATGCAATGGGCAAATTATGAGGAAAGTAAGGTCCGGGATTTATTGAACTACCGGTTTGGTATGGTCAAGGCCGGGCTGGATTTCCGTTTTCCCCAGGAGTGGACTTTAAGCCTGGGCTTGGAGTATGATTTTTTACACAACCAGGCTACGGGGGATCAAATGTTTGATGCCATAGTTCCGTCGGTCGGAGTTCAGAAAATAGTTTCCCTGGGGAGCAGCACCTTTCTTCTTCTGCACGGGGGTGTACGTTATTCTCTAACTGAGAAAAATATAGCCTTTCCAGTGGAAGGGGTATTTGCCGATGATGGAGACAACATACAAACGACCCTTGGTCTCAACCTGATTCAGACTTTTTTCGACCGCAACCAATTGGTTTTGAGCCCGAGCATAGGAATCAGTCATACCCATTATTTGCGCAATTTACATGACGGAAGAAATGATTTGGTCTTCTTTGCTGGGGTCAATGGTACCTGGCAATTTTCTGATTTCTTTGCTCTGCAATTATTCCTTAACTATTCCGCCATGTCGACCAATTCGGTCGGAGATTCCCTTCTTGGTCCTTCCTCTTCCTTTTATGCCGTGGATGTTGGGGCATCGATGAATTTGAATTATTTCTTCTAGCGGTTGGGTCGAGTTTGTTCTTTGCTCTTTTTTCTGCCGGGGTTAAAGCCTAATCCAGACTAAATCGATGGTGATGATAAAAAGAATGTATTTTTTAGCAGTTTGGTGATAATGATGAATGTACAAATCTTTA
>Ga0255783_10003900_pt1 | contig 13956 bp, 8 predicted proteins | sample 011ome_22_FD_179981 | JGI IMG/M metagenome (GOLD analysis project Ga0255783, IMG submission 179981) | Coastal salt marsh microbial communities from the Groves Creek Marsh, Skidaway Island, Georgia - 011507BT metaG (version 2) | ecosystem: Environmental > Aquatic > Marine > Intertidal zone > Salt... | reverse complement strand
CACTCAACAATCACCCCCCTCCGCTGCACTCCGCAGGCATTGCCACTTTCGGATGTTTGCTCTCGAAATGTTCCTTCATCTGCTTCGCGTTCTTCATCAACGCCATGCACACGTGACACTTCAAAACTAAAGACTCGTTCGATTTCCCGAGCGAAGATTTCGCGCTCGTTTTCTCCGCCTGTTTCTTCGCGTTCTTTTCCTGAGCTTTCGCTTTCGCGTTGCCTCTCACCATTTTCTATGTGTTATTCGTCTCGTGTCACGTGAAAACGTTTCGTTTCGGTCTGAATGTATCACATATATGAATACACAAACAAACAAACAAACGTGTGCTGAAAAGTGCAGATTTTTTCCCGCCAAAATTGTTCTCCATTGTAATGGAGCACAAAAGAGTTGTGTTTATTAAATGAATAACAACAACACCAAAAACAAAAGGTTCGCTCGGAAACCGAGACGAACGAGTGCTGCTGCGACTGCGACTGCTGCGCCTGTTTCCTCTGAAGGTGGTGTCGTTCTCGAAGAAGAGAAGGAGGAGAAGAATGATGTTGACGATGATGATGAAATCATCATCATCGAAGAATCTTTAAAGAATAATAAGAAGAAGAAGCATTCAAAGACACCGTCAAAAACGACAACGACAACATCAACGAAAAGGAAGAAGAACGATACTACCGATAATAAGAAAAGCAGTGATAAAAATGATCCGTATTCGTTCGAAAACGCGAAAGAGTTGTTCGGAAAAGTGGACGAGGAAATTTTGGTCGAGGATGATGATGATGAAGAAGAAGAAGACGTGGATGCGCAAGCGGAGAAGTATTTCGTGGCGAATAGAGTCGCGCTGTTCGGGAAAGCGCTGATGATACAAAAGAGTAACATTAATAAGAAGAGTAAAGAAGAAGAAGTAAAAGAAGTAAAAGAAGTAAAAGAAGAAGAAGACTCCATAAAAGAACCGACGACGAAACTCGTCAACAACAAAAACCGCCGAGTATCGTTCGCGATGGACCAAGAAGAAGTTAAAGAAGAAGAAGTTATAGAAGAAGAAGTAAAAGAAGTAAATAAAGAAGAAGATAAAAATGAAGTCTTATTCGACGATGCGTTAGCGACGGAGATTAAACTCACTCCAGAGAAACCGATTCAATTCAAGAGGCAGAAAACGCCCTCGCCGGTGAAGCAAATTATTATTACCAAAGCGGTGCAATCGAGCGACCCACAAACGCATTTGCAGGTGTTGGAAAAGTACGGCGGCGGCAACGGAATCAACAACATAATAAAAAACAACTTTCAAGAGGAAGAGCACAGAACGTTAGCGTCGACGTTATGGCTTTTGAAAAAAATCGCCTCAAACACGCAATACAGACGAAGGCTTTCGCGAGAACGACCGCACTTTGCGACGTCCATGTTTACGGCGGCTTTGAAAATAGCCGGAAAATCCGCCACGGACGCCAAGTTACGATTAGCCGCCATCGCTTTGGCGTATCTCTTTTCTTTGGAAATCAAAACGTTTTCGAGAGTGTTGGACTCGATGGATATCGCGTTGGGCGTCGCCGCGTGCGTAGACGAGGCAAACTTTTTTACAGAAGAAGAAGAAGAAAAGAAAGAAGAAATAATGGTAGTAATAGAAGACGACACCAACGATATCGATGGTGATGTCGAGAAAGCGGTGGAAACGTCGTTGAGCGCTTTAAAATTTCTCCCAAGCGAAAAGAGCGCGTGCACAAAAAACATAGCTTTATTATTAGCGTTCAGGGCGTTGCAATGGGGAAGCGAAGAGGAAGAAGAAAAAGAACGAAGAGAAGGTGGTAAACAACCACCAACCACCACCAACAACAACGACACGACATCTCGCGCGTTACGGACGCGCCTTTCTAGATCCGGGTTCATAACTTCTGTCGCGAAACTCGCCAACGAAAGTTGCAAAGACTTGGTCCAAAGCTTGCATTCGAGCAAAATAAAGAGTAAAAAAGGTGAAGATAAAGAAGAAGGAGAAGAGATGAAAGTAAAGGCGAGAAAAGCGTGCGCGAGACTGTTTCGATGCGCTCGAGTCATCGAGGCGGCGACGTATACGAGCCCAGAGACGGTGACGACGCTAGCGTCTTCAAATTTACCGGTTTGGGAATCTTTCTCTTCTTCTTCTTTCATCAGCGATGAAGATAAAAGTAAAGATGTTGAAGACGACGCGTTCGGAGAGCCTTCTCCAACGATCAACAACGCCTCCTCGTCCACTTCTTCTTTTTCTGTGCTGAAACTCGCTGATGTTTCTTTGCTCGCGATAGAAGAAGAAGAAGAAGAAGAAGAAGAGGATGATGTTGACGATGGTAGAAAAATGGTCACCGCTACTGCGACGAATCCAACAACAACAACAGCAGCAATTTCGACGCCTCCGAGACCTATCCCAGGAAGTAACAGATTCGAAGATAACGACGACGACAACAACACGAACAACAATAGTTTCCTTCAGATTGGTTCTCCGGCGACGGTTGGCGCGTCGCCGGTTTTCGGTCAAATGGCGAAATCTCCCGGAGCAGCCTTGGATTCTTGGCTCGCAAAGTCTCCCAAAGACGGAGACGTGGACATGTCTCCGAAACCAAGAGGAGGAGGAGGAGGAGAAAAAGGTATAAAAAACAACCACAGCGATAACAACATCAACAACAACAGCAAAAAGAACAACTGGTCTTTAGCGAGGTGTTTGATCGAAACCCTCCCCGCGCTGACGCTTTTAACCAGTCGATCGATGCGTCCACGAGCAAAGGCTTTACACGGCATTCAAACTTCCGAGTATTTAAACCCAAATATCGACGCGCGACTATCCTTGGCTACGTTAAAAGCGTGCGTGTTCGCACTGACAAACTCGACGAACGAAAACACGGTCGGAGCAAAAGCGGCGGCTTCGCGAGACGGATTACACGGCATCATCGCCGCAGTCGCGTACTTTTCAGCCATGCGCGGGTGCGCTTTATACGGTGAATTTGCCGGATTCGTTCCTAAAAAGGACAACATGGAAGGTACCGTTCCAGACGCGTATAAAGAAGCCGCGACAGAGTTGCTTCATGCGTGCATGTGTTTGTTGGTGAACATCACGGAGGCGAACCCTCGAGTGAAGCAAGAACTGTTACAACTCCAACTCGATTGCTCGCCGTTCGGTACCGGAAAAGCCGAAGACTTTAAGAAGAAGAAGAAGAAGAAGAAGACGAGTAACAACGGAAAGAAGGTTTTGGACGACGACGACGAGAAATCGGCATCGCCGCTCGTCCCGTTTCCAACTGTCCTCGCGCGCATTTTCACGCACGCCGGCGGCGCCAAGATGCACCGGGTAGAAGACGACGACGACGAGGATGATGGAGATGATGATGATCAAAACCAAGACGACGACGGCGACGACGAAGACGAAGAAGTCACCGTGGAAATGCTCGACGACGACGACGACGCCACCGCGAACGCCGCCGTCGACCCGTCCTACGGCGAAGACCTCATCACTCAAGCGTACTCCTCGCTCCTCCTCGCCTTCCTGGTCGAAAACGACCGAGAGGCGTTGCGTCGAACCGCCGACCAAGCCTTACCAAAAGGAGGAGGGAAAAGAAAGAGAAACGGAAACACTCGCGTCGGCGGCGCAAACGGCGAAAGCGTTGGTGGTACAAAAAACGGCGTCCAAGCGATGGTGGATACGTTGGAAAGGTTCCACGCTTTTCACGATACGCTGGACGCCATGTCCGCGAGCAGTTCCGAGAGCTTAAAACGCGTCGTCGAGTGGTTAAAGTCCACCCTCGTTTGAGAATGCGTGCGTATTCTGAACGAATCGCATCAGCTCGAGATAGATAGATAGATAGAGAAAGAGTTTTTAGAATACATACTACGCGCGGCGCGTACGCAACGCAACTTAAATACAGCGCAAATTTGCACCTCTCCTTTTCGTATCTTTTTTGCTTTTTTGCTCCAAAAAGGATAGACATTTCACTCCACTCTTTCGTTGGATATTCTCAATTGAGGTAATCAATTGCCTTTGAAACATCATGCGCGAACAGTAAGAAAACTCTCACACATAAACGCTTCGATGAGCGGGAACACGAACCACCCGCGCGAGGACAAAGGAAGTGGAAGTGGCGCCGCTGGTTCTGGTTCTGGTTCCTCTTCGAATAATCGGAATTGGACGAACGAAGCGTTGCATTTCTCCAAAGGCTCCGTCAGGCTCCACGAGTTTCGGAACGCGTGGGAACGGACCATTCAAGACGCCAAGGCGAAGTTTATCGTCGTCGGGAACGAGAGCAACAACAACGCGACAGAAAGTTCACCTTCTTCTAATTACGAGAGGAATCAACACACTTCCCCCGTTTGGGGTGGATTGCAAACGGCGTTCAGTTCGAGTTTTGAAAACGCCGCTCTCGACCGAGCGATATCGATGGAATCCATTCGAGAGTTGGCGAAGAGGACGGTACAGAAACCAATCAACGAAGGGTTGTTGAAAGTTGGAGATTCGCAGTTCATGGAAAAGTTTAAGCAACGAGCGGCGTCGTCGAATGTTGGGAATACCGCGGACGCGAGCGCGGTGACCGGCGGGTTGCGAAGGAGCGCGTCAAAGGCGGACGATTTGAACACGGACGCGAATAAGACGATGTGGCCGTCGTCGTCATCGTCTGCTTCGAGTGGAAGGTTGAAAAGAAGTGATTCCAAGAATGGCGGTGGCGAGGAAGATGCGAATACTCAGAGTTTAAGCGGGAGGAGCTCGCCGTTTTCGTCGTCGCAAGATTTGAGCGCGATTATCGAGAAGAACGTCATGCCGAAAGTGAAGGACATCACGGAGAACATCACGAAGAATTTGCAAAGGCCGCCAGAAGGATGGGACGTCTTTAAAGCGGTGAGCAGTAGTAAACCGAAATCATCATCGGGAGGCGCCTCGACGCCCCATAACAGCAGTAGTAACAACAGTAGTAAAAATAAAAAGTTCACCTTTTCGGGATTGAGCTCGCGAAGGAGTTCGCAAGAGTCGTTGCGTTCGCTTTCCGATAACGAAACAGATAACGACGGGGGAGGAGGTGATTTACAAGAAACGACGGGGGAATTTGACGACGTCGAGTTGCGCGAAAAGTTCGGGAAGGTGACGTTACAAACCACCAGAAGATTGTTACGCAAAGCGTCCTCGGAGGCGTTGGATACGTTGAAATCCAAATTTACGAACCCGAGCAGCAGCGGCACCGAAACGAAAGGGGAAACGAACAACGAAATGGTCGCGACGACAATAACGACGCCATTGAAAACAAAAGAAGGTGAAAGAGAACAGTTTTCTATCGTTGGCGGTAGTTCTGGTGGTAAAAAACAAGACGTCTCTACGCAAACGACATCTCCGCACGCGCCGCGATCGATCAAAGAACCCGGGAGAAAAGTCGCCATCGTCACCACCGCGACGCTGCCTTGGATGACGGGAACTGCGGTTAACCCGCTCTTACGCGCGGCGTATTTAGCCCGGCGCGGATTACACGAAGTCACCCTCGTTGTTCCGTTCATCCCCGTCGACGAGCAGAAAACGTTGCATCCGAACAACGTCTTTGAGTCGCCGGAGCAACAAGAAACGTTCGTTCGAAACTGGGTAAAAGAACGATGCGGATTTGACGTTCCAAACTTAAAGTTGAACTTTTACCCGGGAAGATACGCGACGGATAAGATGAGCATTATCCCGGTAGGAGACGTTTCCTCTCACATTAAAAACTCCAACGACGTCGCCGTTTTGGAGGAACCGGAACATTTGAACTGGTTCCACACCGGTCCGCGATGGAGCGATACGTTTGAACACGTCGTCGGGATTATTCACACGAACTATTTGGATTACGTTCGTTTGGAAAATCACGGAAAAGTAAAAGAAAAGGCGTTAGGATTCGTAAATTCAGTCGTTTCGAGAGTGCACTGTCACAAAGTCATCAAACTTTCGGACGCCGTGCAAGAGTTTCCGAGGAGTTGCACGATGAACGTGCATGGGGTGAGTCCGGTGTTTTTAGACGTTGGCGCGTCGAAGGCGGCGGCAAAGAGAGTGCAGTTGATGCGCGAAGACGACGAGCTTCTCGATAACGTTGGTTTAACCAACAGTGAACCACAGTTTGCATCGATCACGTCGACAACGAAAGCCTCCTCGTCCTCGTCCTCTTTGTCCGCGGCGAAACGGAAAAAGAAGAAGGATATCAACAACAACAACAACGAAACGAACGAGAACGAACGATCGGTTTTTACCAAAGGCGCGTACTTCCTCGGCAAAGTTGTTTGGGGTAAAGGCTACCACGAACTTCTCGATTGCGTCGAAAAACACAACGCGAACGCGGAATACGGCCAAACCTGCCCCATCTCCATGGACGTGTACGGCAACGGCGAAGACTTGGAATCGGTCGAGCGAACCGCGATGGATAAAAAGTTACCTTTGAATTTCAAAGGACGCTTGGACCACGCGAATCCAACCGTCCACGATTATAAAATTTTCGTCAATCCTTCTTTGTCCGACGTGGTGGCAACCACCACGGCGGAAGCGTTAGCCATGGGTAAATTCGTCGTCTGCGCGAAGCACCCGAGCAACGAATTCTTCTCCTCCTTTCCAAACTGTTTGACGTACGGCAATCAGGAGGAGTTTTCGCAGTGCATGAAGAAAGCGTTCGACACGGAACCGAAACCGCTCTCGGCGGAAGACGCGTACCGATTAAGTTGGGAAGCGGCGACGGACCGGTTCTTAGACGCCGCAGAGCTCGGGCCGGAGCACAAGGAGAAGCAGCCGGGACTCTCGAAAGTTTCCGAGTCGGTGGCGGCTTCCGCGTTTTACGCCTTGAACAACATCGAAGGCGTTCGACAAGCTTTGGGTGCGGGAAAAAACACGCACTCGATAGATGCGCCGGAAAAGTTAGATTCCAATTGGAAACCGGAAAAGTGGGAAGTCGCCGGATTAGCCTCCTCGACGAAGAAAAAGTAAATCACGTTTTGGAGAAGAGAAAAGATAAACGCAAAAGGCGCATCGCCAGCGCTTTGCGCTGGCTGTTTATTATCAAAGTAAACTGTTGTAAAATTATACACGCACGAGACGCTCTCAATATTATTATCATTATTAAACTACGTTACACGCTAAACCCCGCTATCATCACAAACCACTCATCGCGTTATCCTCCTCGTTCTTCTCCGAGCACTTCTTACATTCCTCCTCGTACTTCGGGTACGTCTTCTTACACGACTCGCACTGCACCAACGTCAACAAACCCGGATCTTTCGCGAACCTCTTCATCCTCCGCCAGTGCTCTTCCACTTTCGGCCGTTCTGCCAAGTATTTCCTCATCGAATTTCGTTTCCTCTCGCCGTTGTTTTCCATGATGAACATTTGTTTCTGCATCGCTCGTTTGTACTTATTTTTGTTCCTTTGCGGTTGGAAAGACCTTCCACCACATTTGCTCGAACTTTCTTTCGCTTTCACTTCCCGGTCCCATTTCTCTTTTCGGTGGAGTAAGAGAAACTTCCTGTCCGGGTCGTTTTTCTTCACGTCCTCGAGCTCTTCCACTCTGTCGTCGTACGGGTGTTCGTCCTTCGAGAGCATCGGCGGGCGGTACCCGCCGCGAGTGGTTTTCGAGGTTGCGTTCGGGCCTTGACGGTACGAACGAATCTGATGATGAAAAGAAGAAGACAAAGATGAAGAAGAAGACGTGGCTTCGCCGCCTTCGCGAGTAAAAGAGGAGATCATTCGAGAGAGGAGCGTCGTCTGCGTCGTCGTTTTCGCGAGGCGTGTTCTGGATGACATCATCTTTGTTGTTTACGCGTTCTTTTGCCCAGATGGAAAATGACGAATTTCCCCAGAGTTCAAGACTTGCTTTGAACAAAGCAATGAACGAGGACGACTTCGAGGACGACGAAGCCGCGTTCCTCCGCCTCTCCTCGCTCACCCCGGAGGAGCTTTCAAAACACACCGCGAAATCTCGCGACGCGCTCGATCTTCGCTTGAAACGGTTGAGTTCTTTATACGAAAGCACGGAGTTGGAATTTAAGGAGATGGAACGAGTGAAGGAGAAGTTATTGGAAAACGTAAACAAGCTGCGAGAGATGACGAGAGAGGAGGGAGAGGAAGAGGAAGAGGAAGAGGAAGAGGACGGAGAGATTCAGAGGCTGGAGAGGCTGCTTTTGGAGGAGAAGGAGAAACAGAGGGCGATGATGATGATGACATCCAATAAGAAGTGAAATAAGAGTTTAAAGAGAAAGAGAAGCTTTGGTTGAGAGTAGAGTGTGCGATAATAATAGCAGTAGCGATCGTAGTAGTTTGTTTTAGGAGTAGCCGATTCATTCGCTAATAACGCGTGCCGCGATGATGATTGTTTTTGTGACGTAGCCAAGACGTGGATTCTCGACGCGCCGAAAGTTTCTCTCTTTTATCGCTTCACCCACTGAAACGCCTTTCTCGCTTTCTTCAAACCGGGTTTTTTCCGCTCCACAATTCTCGAGTCTCGGGTCAAAAATCCAAGCGGTTTCAACTGCGCGCGAAAGGCCGGGTCGTAATTTTGTAAACTCCTCGCCACGCCTAACCGAGCGGCTTGACTTTGACCGCTCAAGCCGCCGCCGTGGACGAGGACGCGCACGTCGAACAATCCTAAAGTGTTCGTCGCCGCAAACGGCGCTAAGACGTGCTGCCGCAAACTGACGTCTTGGAAATACTCGTCCAGAGGTTTCCCATTGATGACGATTTCCCCGAACACTTCCTCCTCCTCCTCTGTCTCCTCCTCGTCTCCTGCTTTACTCCCTTTCGCCGGAACAATCCTAACTTGCGCCACCGCCGTCTTCCTCTTCCCGGTCCCGACGCTCCCGCCGAATCGATCGATTTTCTTCACTCTGTTCATAGTTTGCTCCATTTGCTTTATCTTTTCTCTCTCTTGCCGTTTCTCCTTCTCTAAACTCTTCGCGTCTTGGTAAAAATGTTCCAGCGGCGGTAACCGATCCTCCGCTCTCGGTTCTTCCCTCTCTAAAACCAATGCCCTCAACTCGTCGATGATTTCTTTTTCCTCTTTCGTTTGCGTCTCCAAGTGCCTCTCGGCCGTTGGGTCGTTAAACTCGCCGTATAAAACGCCTTCCGGTATGTCGTCGATGTTGTTCGTGCCGTCTGGGATGTCCGAGGGAACTGGGATGGCGATTTGTGAGCGGATCATCGCGAGGATTTCAGACTCTGAATGCGGGCGTTTTTTGCTCGATTTGGATGCAAAACGACGCGCTCGATGTGTGGTATGCATCGCTTGAATCATCGTCGGTGGATTCGAGAAAGGAGGAACAGCGTTGCTCCCTTTACTGGTGGAAGCGAGGAGCGATCGCGCGATGCGTTTCGCGTTTTGTCGAAACATTAGTAGTATTGGTGTTGATGTTATTTATAATGACGCATCGAAAGTAGAGAGGTCTTTTGAATGTTGGGCGGGATACGCGTGCGGGGGGACGAACGAGTACTAAGAGGTACTTAAATAATTATTTATTTCAAAGTTTCACGCTTTAAACGATTTACTCATCGTGGACGGCGATTTCATCAAGCCGTTTTTCTTCCTGTCTCTCCTCTTGTATCGAATCTTGCACGGATGTTTCGGGCCGACGACCATGCCTTCGTAATCGGGTTCGGGTAAGTCGCCGATTAAATCAAACTCAAAGTTTCGAATCAACACGGACCAGATGGTTTTGATTTGCATGAAGGCGAAGGTTTCGCCCATGCATCCGTGTCGACCGGCGCCGAAGCCGATGTACGAGGCGAACTTGTTTTCGTCCGATTTGAAGCGTTGCGGGTCGTAGGTGTTTGGGTTTTTGAAGACGGAGTCCATGCGATGGGCAAACGCCGGAGAGGTGGCGCAGATGTGGCCCTTCGGGACGGTGTATTTCTTACCGTCCGAAGTCTCCACGTCAAAGTTCACCTGCGCTTTTCTCAAAAGCATGATCAAAGGCGGGTGCATTCGCAACGCTTCCTTCACCGCAAAGTGTAACTCGTCCATTTCCGCCAACACGTCGAAATCAATCTTCGTGCCGTGTTTTTTCATGATTTTTTGCTGCTCTTGCTCGAGATACGGCATCACGCGTTCTTTATTCGCAATCGCGAGTAATCCAGTCCACGTGCTCGTGATGGAACTCGTGTGTTGCCCGGCGAACAACACCGCGATCAACATCCCCAAAACTTGGTCGTTGGTCAACTTCGACCCGTCTTTATACCTGGCGTCGATGAACGTCTGCAACACGTCCGGCTCCAAACTCCCGCTCTCTCTTCTCGCTTGAATCACCTTGTCAAAAATCAACGCCAAATCTTTCCTCGCCTTATCTCTTTTCCTATGCGCCTCGATCGGCGCGTACGGGAAAAACACCGACAACGGCACCATCCCTTTATCCAAATCGTGCACCAACGCCGTCACCTCGGAAAACAAATTCTCGCGAATTTCTCTCCCGAGCAAACATCTACTCGCGGTCAAAACGATCAGCTCGCTCAGAGAGTCCAACAAATCCACCTCGCCTTCGTCTCCCCACTTCTCGAAAAACGCATCCGCCTCTTTCACCATCATCCCGACGTACGTTCTTAACCGCTCGCTCTTCAACGAATCCGCGAAAAACCGAAACTGTTCCGCTCGCGTCTGATGATCGACGTCAAAAACGACGCCTTTCCCGAACGTCGGCACGTTAAACTCGTACACTTCTTTCTGCGACATCTCCACATCCTTCGCTTTGAAGAAAAACTCGGAGACTTTCGGTCCGATCAAAAACGTGATTCGCTCGTGAAACACCGGCACGGTGAACACTTCCCCGTATTTCGGGAACGCTTTCGCCATCAGTTTCATCGGGCCTTTGAGAAACTCCAGCATCCCGCCGACGAGAGGGATTTTTAAACCGCCGCTCCATTCGATTAAAGGTGGCGTTTTCTTCGATTTGAAAACTTTACGCGTCAGAACGTCCAAAACGACCAAGAGAAGGAACACGATCAGCGACGCGATGGACACGACGCAGACGCTCCAAAGGATAAAATCATTTCTCGTCGTCGCTACCACCGCTGCTGGTGTTTCTCGCTTGAAGAAAAAAACGAGAGGAGGCGTCGAAAACATCGTGTCTTTCCTTCTTCTTCCTTCTCTCTCTCTAAATTTCTCTCGCACTCCTGCGCTTAAAGTCTTTGATTCTGATGCGTCCAAATCTACGCTCGTCGAAGCAAAAACGCGAGACTTTTCAGAGAGAGTTTTGCCACGCAAAATTTAGGGTTTATGTAACGAGAACCCTGAGTCTGTAAGTGCTTACTCCTAAGTGCATATTCTTACTCTAAAACCCTAAAATATAGACTCTGTGAGTGCTTCGTTCGTACTCCTCAGTCGCTCTGTCGTACTCTCATTTGTCCTCTTTTTGGCGTCGTTTGGGAAACGCGAGAGAAGAAGAAAAAAAGCGTCAAACCAACTCGCACGTTGTGTGCATACTTTATTACTCTCTGTTCTATTTAACGCGCGTAGCATACTTTATTATACTCTTTAAAGGTTGACGCGCAAACGCAGCGTTTGTCGATCGTCATCTTTTGAGGAGAGAGACGAGAGCTTTCTCCCGCGTATTTATTCCTCCTCCTTCCTGCTTGTCGTGTGTATGTGTTCGTCGTAGAGGGAAGACGTGAAAAGGATTCCGATGGTGACGATATCGGTGCTTCCATCGTGGCAACACCAACGACGAAAGAGCTCGCCCTCGAGGAAAAGAAAGTACGGGGGAAGTCGTCGTCGCTCTTTGAACAAAGCGACGACGACGTTTGGGAAGATGCTGTTTTTGCGTGTATTTAACGATGATGATGACGACGAGAAGAAGAGAAAGCAACAAAAAGTGATGATGAAACTGCACCAAACGCGAGGGGAGAAGCGCGGCGTTTTTGTATCATCACATCGAGGAGGAGTTTTAGGAGGAGTTTTAGGAGGAAAAAAGAGTAAGAGAAAGAAAGCGGCGGAGATGACCGAGCGGACGATGACGAGCTATTACGACCGGTCCTCGCGAGGCGGGTTTCGGCCGGAAGATTTTTCGTCGGTGGACGAGGACGACGAAGAAGAAGAAGACAAAGAAAAGCAGAGACGACGACGACGAAGACGACGACAGTCGGGCGAGAGCGCTTCGACGACCTCGTCTTCAACTTCGTCGTCGTCGTCGTCTGCGTTTACGAACTTTTCCATGAAGATGATACTGGACGGCGAGGAGACGAAAGAGATATTCACGTTGGCGGTTCCCGCGCTGGGCGCGTTGTTAGCGGATCCGCTGATGTCTTTGATCGACACGATGTTTGTCGGGAGAATCGGCGTGAACGAGTTAACCGCGCTCGGACCGAACGCGGCTATATTCCAAGTCATTTTTCAACTGTTTTCGTTTCTGTCCATCACGACGACTGGGATGGTCGCGAGACACTACGTGAAATTCAACGAAGGGTGCGAAATCGCAGAGTATAAAATTAGGAGGAGCGTGTCGATATCGCTGTTTTTCTCCGTCGCGTTTGGCATGGTCTCTTTGATCGCGTTGAATTGTTTCGCGAGCGATATTTTACGTCTAGTTGGAACGCCGGAAAGTTTGCTCGCGACGGCGGCGCCGTATTTGCGAATACGTGCTTTCGCGACGCCGTTCGTGTTGGCCTCCTATTGCGCGCAAGGCGCGTTTATTGGGAAATTAGACAGCAAAACGCCGTTGAGAATCTTCGCTTTCGCCGCGGTGCTCAACGTCTTCGGCGATTTCTTGCTCGTTCCTTCGTACGGCTTACGAGGTGCCGCGTTCGCGACGTTGTTCGCGCAGTGCGCTTCCGCAGTTCTGTTCTCCTCGCAACTCTTTGGGCAAAAGATGTTGCCGAAAATAGGAAGTCCCGAGTGGAAGTCTCCGCCGACTGCGACGGAAATCCAACGCATCACCAAAGTCAGCTCGGCGCTCTTCTTTTCCTCAATCTGCCGCATGGGCGTGTACACGATGATGACCACGACCGCTCTGCACCTAGGGAATGCCGTCATGGCCGCGCACCAAATAGCCTTGAACGTCTTTTGGTCGCTCACCTACTTCGTGGACCCGCTCTTCGTGGCCTCGACCTCCTTCATCGCCAGAGACTTTGAACGCGACGCGGAGAAAGCGAAAACCATCGCCAAAAAACTCCTCCTTCTTTCCTTCGCCGTCGGCGTCTTCATCTCCATCGTCGCCTTCTTGGTCTCCGCGTTTGCCTCTGGAGCGTTCACCACGGACTTTTACGTCCAATCCTTGGTCCGATCGGTCTCTGTTTACATGCTCGTCTCCCAGTGCGTCTCGGCGGTGGTCTTTGTCAGCGAAGGCATCCTCATTGGCGCAGGCGACGCGCGATATTTACTCCGCGCGCACTTGCTCAACTTCCTCGCCCTCGCCGTCGTTTTACGAGGCGTTGGTCACTTCTCCTTGGGTTTACGAGGCATATGGTTCGCCGTCCTCACGAACCAAATATTTCGGTTGATGCAACACGCCAACCGAACGATGGTCGATAAAAACGGGCCGGACATATTTTTACTCAACGGAAACGGAAAAGACTGCGGTGTTGGCGACGCCGACGACCCCGACGACGAGGATGATTCCGCAGAGGTGGACGTTCGAGCGACACCAACACCAACAACATAGAAGTCATCACATTAATTCTCATCATCGTTAGAAGATTAAGATTGTGTTATATTTTATTAGAAGTCATCACACACAGCAAACAACACATTTTTAAACGGAACGAAAGTAAAACGCGCTCATAAAGTTCTCTTCTTTCTTCTTCGTCTTCGCCGTCGCCGTCGTCTTCTCCCGGTGTGTGTTGGGTTCGAAAAGAAGGATCTCGCAGCGCGTCGTCGTTTCGCTCTCGCCAGCCTCTGTGAAAATTGTGAGCACTTAATTGGAGAAATAAAGGAACGAGGAAAAAAAAGAAGCACTTTCCGGACAAATTTTGGATCGTTTCTCTCTCTCTTTACACTCGCGAATACGCGACCGAGAGAGACGCGCGGGCAGTGC
>Ga0255783_10003897_pt1 | contig 13958 bp, 10 predicted proteins | sample 011ome_22_FD_179981 | JGI IMG/M metagenome (GOLD analysis project Ga0255783, IMG submission 179981) | Coastal salt marsh microbial communities from the Groves Creek Marsh, Skidaway Island, Georgia - 011507BT metaG (version 2) | ecosystem: Environmental > Aquatic > Marine > Intertidal zone >... | reverse complement strand
TAATGTTGAGTGTCAATTTCCCATCCCCCTGTATTGGTAAAAGAGGATGCCTCGAGCAGAACGCCTGAACGACTCAGGGCGGAGCTGGGGCGGGCACCGATTATATAGTTCGGGGTCAGGGCAGAAGTCGCGCTTACTCCTCCGATTACTCGAAGAAATGATCGTCGATGAGATAAATGATTCATAGTTTTTAAGGGACCTCTCTTAAGAATAGTTGGTAAGATTTAATCAGCAATAAAAAGAGTATTGAGAAGGTAAACAGTTCCACAGTTTGGGTTTACTAGTTGGCATAAAGTACAAAATCTCACTCCGTAAACTTGCTGAATTTAACATTAAAAATCAGCTCTTTAACATTTTATCTCGAATATTTTAGCTGTTTCCCGAGAAAGTTGAGACAGCGGGGGTTATGCTTTGTTTGTTTACACGGCTCTGTAAGTTCTTATGAATAATTCCCCTTACCTATGAATTGTACATCAAAAGCAGCAAAATGCCACGCTCATGGCTGGTTGGACTCCCTGGCGATAAGCATGTCCGTGATTTGTGCGGTGCATTGTTTGCTAACGCCTCTACTGATTGCATTACTTCCTATTATATCAACCACTTTTTGGGTTCATGAAAATTTTCATCTTTGGATGGTTTTCTTGGTAGTTCCTACCACCAGTTTGGCAGTTTTTATGGGTTGCCGGAAGCACAAGGACAAGGGGGTGATTGCCTTGAGCATGACAGGGCTCGTGTTTATTCTATCTATTGCTTTTTATCAATATTCTGCCCACACAAGCCATTCATTGAATGCCCAAGGTGTGTGTCTTGCATGTGTCCAAAATAAATCCAGTGGGTATTTGAACCCGACCACCGTTTTCAACTCTCTTGGTGGCTTGCTACTTGCCATTGCCCATTACCGCAATTACAGGCTCTGCCGAAAGGCAGATTGTGATCATTCCTGAGAAGTTATATACTGGGGGAAACCTAGGTTACAGATGTTTTGTGCCTTGAATTCATGCTTGGGCATTACCTGATAATTACCTGGCATGATGAGGAATATGGATGAGTATTTGATTGAACATGTCGATCCTGATGAATTTGACAGGTGGGAAGAAGTGGACATTGAGGTCTATGCTTTCACCGAATTGGGCATGAAGGTGGCAATTAATGAAAAATATACTGGCTTGGTGTATCGTAACCAGGTGTATGATAAGTACGAGGAAGGGGATAAGCTAAAAGGATACATCACCGGCGTCCGTGAAGATGGTAGGATTGATGTCTCATTACAGCCTGACAAAGGCAGGCATGTGCATTCGACTACAGCTAAAATCCTCAGTCACCTGCGCATGCTCGGCGGAAAAACATCCTTGGGGGATAAAAGCTCCCCGGAAGAAATAAAACATGAATTTAAGGTGAGTAAAAAAGTTTTCAAACAGGCGATTGGCAGCCTGTACAAGCAACGAAAGATCAAAATATCCGAGGCCGGTATCGAACTGGTGGAGTAGCGAGCTATAGAGGGGCCCGAAAATAGGAAGGGGTTTGGTTGCCGGCTTGGGGCAGCCAAAGATTACAACGCAAGGGGCAGGTGGGAAACGAGGTTTAAATTAACTCGCTACCTTTTCCCGGTACGATTCAACTTCCCAGTTTTCAATGAATTCACGGGCTTCATCTGTCATGTATTCAATACCACCAAAGGCTTGGGAAAGTTTGAGAACCTGAGCTCCGTCCTGGGCGAAAAGGAGGGCAAGTCCCGCATTCTTTTCGGTTTTACCAAGCCCATAGATCCGATCTCCGTGAATGACAACCTTTGGGGCAAAGCCGTGCTTTGCCCGATAAGTATCTGCCTGGTCCTGGGTTAATTCTTCCGTGAAAGGAAATGCCCGGGCATAGACTAAATGGTCAGGTGTGATCGGGCCAGGAACACATTCAAAGTATCCGGTAGATTGAACATAGGCGGCATCCTCTCCAAAGATTTCTTGAATTTTATTTTCAGCTCCGGAGTCTTTATTCTTTTCCTCTATTCTCAGGTTCTCATTGACTCCTAGTTTTTCATATTCTGCCCGTAAAGGATTCATCACACTTGCATAAAGTGAGCGAATTTCCTCTGCTGAATCACCTGAAACAAAGATACCGTGATTCTTCAGCATGATGATTTTGGGAATCTTGCCATACTCTGCTTTGTACTGATCAATACGATCTTTCAGGACCATGCAAAGGGTGTATCCGGCATCAATATACTCAACCCAGAGGGCGTCTGGGAAAAGTCTTTTGCAAACGGACTCTCCATCCTTGGCACAGGTCATGCCATTTACCAAGAGGGCATGGGTATGCACCACAAATTTGGTTTCCAGTATGTTGTGCAGGGGAGCCTCGACCGATGGACGTCCTGCATCATTGAGGACAGCCTCGCCCATAAAGTTTTTGACCAATTCCTCGCGGGCTTGGGATTCTGCCGGAGTTTCGACATCATAAAGTTCATTCACCTTGGCCCGATTTAAGGTTACAAAAGTATCCTCCTGTAACCCGGCCAGGGTCGTGCCAGATGGTTTAACCCAGAGTGTGGATTCATTTTTGAAGGAAGTATTACCTCCCCCGCCTTTTACATATTCCGGTGTTCCAAATTCGTGAGAGAGTTCAACAATGATTTTGAGGTCGTCCATAAAGTTTTCTTTAAAGAAATCTACCTGTGCCTGCGAGGGAAAATTCACATCAATGCACTGTTTTTCGGGTAAACCTCGAAGGGAAGCTGTCAGTTGCGGATGTGGTAACAGTTTCCCTTTCATACTCCTGTGAGTTTAACAACAACCCATCCGGTGTTATCATGTTTGACGGGAATACTAAAGGAAACAGCTGAACAAAAAAGCGAAGTAGTTGGGGCGATTTCAGTTGCCTTGAAAGGATCGGGGGGATCAAGTAATAACCTTACTTTAACTAGCATTGCCCATGATACTTCCGCCTGCCAAAAATAAAATAACCTGCCCCCATTGCAATGAGGAGCTGCCCGGGAAATTTAGAATCCCAAGTTACACCCAAATTATCTTGTTGCTACCTATCTTGATTCTTGGAGCTTATCCTCTTTATACGATGGTTTTATTTAAGCCTATCTCTTCTGAAGATTTATCAATCAGTGAGGTGAAAAGTATGGTGGTGGAGGATAAACTGGAAGTGCTTGGAGTGATCTCCAATTCCAGCAAAAATGAGTGGAGTTCGGTTAAAATTGAAGTTGAGTTTTATGACTCGGAAGGAGCATTTATCGGGGAAGACAGCCAATATTTGAATTCCGCAATTTTACCCCTATCCAACGAGAATTTTAAAGTAGTTTTTCGGACTTTGCCCTCTCAGCTCCAGCCTGGAGATCCGCCGCCTAAGTTTAAGCTCACAGGTGGGCGTTCGCACTGAATTTGGAAAACATTTTTATTTCCGAAAGAAAATATCCTCCTCACTGAGCCCGGTGTATTCTCGAGTGAGTTGATGGCTAAGCTCATTGGTCAATTGTCACAGGGTGCACATATAATACCGGGCTCGCCTAGATGATTTGGGCCGGGTTAATCTTCAAAAATGGTCGTCTTTGGAGCTATGCAATTGACAGTTATGTCCCGATCAGTCGGAATTGACCCAAATGATCAAATTATCAGTTCAAATTTGTCTAATCGCCGTGCTTACTTCCCTGGTTTCAGCCAAGACTGAACCGGTTATTCGAAAAGAATTTAGGGAGGAAAATGGTCGTCAAGTTGAGTATATGTATATTGACGGAATCAAGGTACATGAGACCGATCCACTTAAGCAACCCCCTCCACCTGTGGTTGAGCCTAAGCCCTATGACGCTCTAGTTGCGAAGCCACCGAAAGAGGCGATTGTGCTTTTTGATGGAACCAGGCCGTCGCTCAAAAATTGGGTGTCGTCCAGAGGTGGTCCCACCAAGTGGAAACTGGTGGAAGGAGCTCTGGAGTCGGTTCGAGGTGGGGGATATCTCCTGAGTAAGCAGGAGTTTGGTTCCTGTAAATTGCATGTTGAGTTTGCGACTCCCAGTAAGGTGGTCGGAGAAGGGCAGGGTCGTGGTAATAGTGGAGTTTTTCTGATGGGCCGCTATGAAGTGCAGGTCTTGGACTCATACAATAATGTTACCTATCCCGATGGCCAATGCGGTGCCTTGTACGGGAGGGCGAAGCCTCTGGTGAACGCCTGCCGGTCTCCAGGGGAATGGCAAAGTTATGATATTACTTTTCAACGCCCAAAATTTGACCAAGCAGGAAAGGTCACCCGAAAAGCCAAATTTCATGTCATCCATAATGGTCATGTCATCCATGATCACCTTGAATTATCTGGAGGGACGGGGTGGCGCGGTCCGCATGCAGTATCTGAGTATCAAAAGCATGGCGACAAGGGCCCCATCAAATTTCAGGATCATGGGAACCCGGTTCGCTTTCGAAATGTTTGGGTTGTCCCGTTAAAGGATTAAACTTATCACAAATTTCCGCTATCTGTTGCGATTTTACCAATGAAACCTGCCTTGTTTTCAATTCTTTGCTTTTTAACGCACTTCTTTTGTCATGCTGACTCAAGAACCAAGCCTCTAAAAGGTTTACTCGTGACCGGTGGCGGACATCATGATTACGCCGCACAAAAGGAAATCCTTACCAAAGAATTAGCCAAGCGGATTTCGGTAAAGTGGGATATTCTTTTCGAGATGGATCCCCGAAGAATGAAGGGCATGCTCAGTAATGATGACTGGGCAAAGGGATACGATTTCATTTTCTACAATTTCTGCTTTGCCCGCGAAGATGATACGCAATTCATCGATAAAATCATATCCGTTCACAAAGGAGGGGTTCCCTTGATTGCCATGCACTGTGCCATGCACACATATCACCCCTACATTAAAGGGAAACCTGAAGATAAAAATTGGAATAAGATGCTTGGAGTTGTTTCCCTCGGTCACGGTCCCCATGTCCCCTACGATGTAACCATTGCTCAAGATCAGAAGGACCATCCTGTGGTTCAAGGCTTACCTCCAAAGTGGAGAACGCCCAAGGGAGAACTTTACATGGTTCCAACGGTGATGGATGGAACCCAGGTTTTAGCTCACGGAGATAACGGATCTCAGCATAAGCCACTTGAGCCTCAGGCCCTGGCCTGGGTGAAGGAAAAAGATGGTTTTAGGCTGTATGCCACCACTATGGGGCACCACAATGAAACTGTGCAAAGTAAAGAGTTTTTGGATTTTGTGGCCAATGGCATTACTTGGGTCATTCAAAAGTAGTATGTACGAGACGTAAGATTTTGGGCGGTAGTTATGTTCTTGTTTATGGGTGCGGCGATGGTTGTGGCTCTTCTGGGCGAGACCAATACAGAGCCTGGGAATTTAACTGAGCAAGAGCGAGAACCGGAACTAAAAATCGGGGGGGGATTATGGGAATGATTTGTAGAGGGGAGCCCCAAATAATGAAGGTCAGTGAATTGCGTGAAGCACCTGTTGCTTTATGCCACTCAGGTTTTTGGATCTACCAAACTGCTCATGGTTTATCTCTTTATCCCCATGAGCCCGGCCAATTGAAAGTTTTAAAAAGTGGAATCCATTCTCGACTCGGGTAAAGTTTTTATCAAAAAAATAGAACCTGCATGAATTTCTTTAAACTGTTCGCTCTTTGCTTCGCCCTCGTGTGTTCGGCCCATGCCCAACGGCAAGACAAACCCAATGTCATTTTATTTTTGGTCGACGACCTCGGATATACGGATCTCGGGGTAACGGGCAGCACTTTTTATGAAACCCCGCGGCTCGATGCCCTTGCCCGGAATGGTGTTTTTTTTGACAACGCCTATGCGGCCAATCCCGTTTGCTCGCCCACCCGTGCCAGTATCCTTACCGGCAAGTATCCCAGCCGTATCCGGCTGACAAACCACAGTGGAAGTATGGGAGCCAAAGGCCCTGCATATCGGCTCGACCCCCCAGTAGTCAAAGGCAACATGCCCAGCGAGGACCTCACCCTTGCGGAGGCTTTTAAGAAACATGGTTATGCCACCGCCCATGTGGGCAAGTGGCACCTCCAGGCACACCACCAAAAGGGCACCGAAAACTACCCCGAAAACCACGGGTTCGACCTCAATGTGGCTGGGCACAAAATGGGACAACCAGGCTCCTTTCTTTTCCCTTACCAAAGCAAGCAGCACCCCAGCACCAATGTACCTGGTCTCGAAGATGGTAAGCCGGGGGATTATTTAACCGATGCCCTGACCGATCACGCCATCCGCTTTATTGAAGATAAGCAGGACAGTCCCTTCTTCCTTAACTTTTGGTTTTACACCGTGCACACCCCACTCGGAGCGAAGCCAGAATTGCTCAAAAAGTACCAGGGAAAAGCAAAAAAGATGGGCTTGGACAAAAAGAAAGTTTCAGGCGTTTCGGTTCACGACAGCTTTGCCGACTCCCGTCAGGACAACCCCACCTATGCCGCGATGGTGGAAAGCCTCGATGAAAACGTGGGCCGTGTGCTCGACACCCTTCAGCGATTGAATATTCGCGACAACACCATCCTGCTCTTCTTTTCCGACAACGGCGGGCTCTCCACCGGTTCCAGCCCATCTTCGGTCACCTCCATTCTGCCCAACAAGGCAGGCAAGGCGTGGGTCTATGAGGGGGGCATCCGCGTGCCTCTGATTATAGATGCCCCTATGCTTAAACAAAAAGGAACCACCCTGACAGAACCGGTGGTCAGTACGGACTTCTATCCCACCTTGCTCGACCTCGCCGGTCTGCCTCTCGAACCCAAGCAACATCTGGATGGTATCTCCCTCAAGCCCCTGCTCGATAGATCAAAGAATAAGCTCAAACGGGAAGCCCTCTTCTTTCATTATCCTCATTACCACCATATCAACAGCATGGGCCCATCCGGTGCGGTGCGCATGGGGGATTATAAATTGGTTATCCGTTACGAAGACTCTTCCACCGAGTTGTACAACCTTGCCAAAGACCGTGGAGAACTTACCAACCTGGCATCGCAAAGCTCAGAACTGGTCAACCGCATGAAAAAGAAGTTCGATCAGTGGATCAGCCAAACAGGTTCTCTTATGCCTACCGCCAATTTAAAATACAAGGGCTCCAAGAAAACCTCTTCCTTTTACACTCCAGCCAGGGATGCCAAAGGTATTCATGCTGAAAGCAAGCCATCTGATAACGACCTGCCTAAAGTGTTTCTCATTGGGGACTCCATTTCCATCGGTTACACCCCCGAAGTTATTCACCACTTGCGGGATAAAGCCTTTGTCAGCCGGGCGAAAGCCAACTGTGGAGACACCAAACGCGGGCTATCCGCTCTCGACAACTGGCTGGGCAGCACCAAGTGGGACCTCATTCACTTCAATTGGGGGCTGCACGACCTTTGCTACAGGAACCCAGAGGTTACAGCGGTGGGCAACCGGGATAAAGTAAATGGCACCCAATCCGTCCCCATTGCTCAATACAGGAAAAACCTTGAGCAACTAGTTCTTCGATTGAAGAAAACTGGAGCCAAACTGATCTGGGCATCCACCACCAAGGTCCCGCAGGGCGAAATAGGTCGATTTGCAGGCGATGAGTTGAAATACAACAAGGTTGCCCTTGAAATCATGCAAAAGCACGGAGTGGCGATCAACGACCTCCATCAGCTCAGCTCCTCACTCGATGCCTCCCTGTTCCGCAAAAGGGGGGATGTGCACTACACTTCACAAGGGTCCGCATTATTGGGAAAAAAAGTCGCCGATCACATCGGTAAAGCCCTCGGCATAAAAAGTAAGTAAGACTTGAAAGAAGTACGGGGTTGCCCCCATGTCCTAAGTAAATAAAATATTTTCATGCGAGTTCCAAATCGTCTAACACTCTTCATCCTTTTACCCCTGGGTATTTTATCAGCTCTTTGCCCCCTTTGTGCAGATCCCTATGCCAAATCGGGTAACATCAAGCCAAGCATCGTCGAACTGTCTGCTGAAGAAGAAGCCAAGGTGCTTGCAGGCGTGAAAGTGCCCGAAGGGTTTGAGCTTACCCTCTACGCCCCCTGGCAGACCGCCAACTATCCTGTCTATGTCGCCGCCTCTCCCGCGGGCGATCTTTATGTATCCAGCGATGGGTGTGGTTCTCTTGGTCGTGACAAAGACAGAGGGCGGGTGCTCCGTCTACGCGATAAGGATGGAGACGGCCGGGCCGACGAAGTCACCGAATTTATCCCCTCGATCGATTCCCCTCGTGGGCTGATCTGGGATCAAGACAGGCTCTATGTACTCCACCCTCCACACCTCTCAGTCTATTACGACCGTGATGGCGATGGGATCGCCGAGGAAAACAAACGCCTGGTCGACAACATTGCCTTTGATTTTAAGGAACGGCCAGCTGACCACACCACCAACGGCCTTGATCTGGGCATTGACGGCTGGCTCTATGTATCCACCGGAGATTTTGGGTTTTACGAAGCAACCGGTAGTGATGGTCGAAAGCTTCAGGTTCGTGGTGGAGGAGTGGTCCGTGTACGTCCGGATGGCTCCGGCCTTGAGCTTTTTTCCTACGGTACCCGCAACATTTTGGCCGTACCCACAAGCCCCCTGCTCGATCTCTTTGGCCGGGATAACACCAACGACGGGGGTGGCTGGAATGTGCGCTTTCACCACTTCAGTGGATTGGATGACCATGGCTACCCCAGGCTTTATTTAAACTTTCCCGACGAAATCATCGCCCCGCTTGCCGATTACGGCGGGGGCTCCGGTTGCGGAGGCATGTACCTGCACGAACCCGGGTTTCCTGCAAAATGGAACCGCGCCCCTCTTACTTGCGACTGGGGTACCGCTGGTCTTTGGAAGCATACAGTCGAGCGTCGGGGTGCCGGCTTTGTGGAAACTTCTAAACCTGAACGGTTCATTCAGGTTCCCAGGCCCACGGATGCCGATGTCGACGGTATGAGCCGGGTATATCAGGCCAGTTGGAAAGGGCCATCCAGTTTTAGTTGGAAGGGCCCCGATCATGGCTATGTTATCCAAACCCGCCTCAAAGGCTTCACTCCCGAAGAACTCCCTGAATTTCAGAAACTTGCCGACCACAAACTCGTCGAAATTTTTGAAGGCGAAAGTCAGGTGCGTGCTCTTGCTGCCCAGCGCGTGCTCCTCCGCCGCAAACCATCCGCAGATACCACCTCCCGTTTACAATCCATTGCGGCTGATAAATCCAAAGAGCTTCGAACCCGTGCCCTCGCCCTCTTCACCCTTTCTCAGCGAGGTATTCTGTCGAAAAATACCGCACCAGTTATCGAACAACTACATCCTCTCGCCTCCGATCCCAGCCTGTCTGCTTTGGTGATGCGTGCATTGGGAGATCTTGGGCTCGACCTTCGCACCGCTGGTAAGCCCGGTTCAGCCCCCGTCGATCTACTGCTAGCAGGGGCGAAAAGTGGCGATCTCCGTACCCGGCTCGAAGCCATTGTTTCCGCTACCCGCCAGGGCCATATGGAAGTCGCTCCGGCGATTGCCGAAAGCCTCGGGCACAGCGATGCCACCCTTGCCCATGTTGCCTACCGAGGAATTGCCCAGCTTGGAGCAGAAAAATCCGCATTTACTGTCTTTAAGGACAAACAATCTACCAATGCCCAAAAACGCGGTGCATCTCTCGCTCTGATGCGGATGCACAAAAAGGATGTGGTGGATGGATTGATCCCCGAGCTTTCCGACCGAAAAAATCAACTGTTCAAGCATTCCTTCGAAATACTCGCCCGTCTTTACCACAAAGAAAAAGCCTGGGACAGAAAGCACTGGGGTGGTCGTCCCGATACCCGTGGTCCCTACTATGAGATGGTCACCTGGGAACAGTCAGGTCGTATCCTTGCCTCGCTGCGTGAAGCTCTTTGGAAGCAATCCAAAGATCAAGTGGGAGAATTTCTTGCCCTGCTCGGTGCCAACCGAATTGAGGATAACGAGACCTTGAACTCACTCATTGAATCTGCCAAGTACGACTCAAGTTTAATCCCCGTTTTATCATCCCAGCTCTCTAGTCTCAAAAACCCACCTGCAAACGGACTCGATGTTTTGGCTTCTGCTCCCGCAAAAAATAAAATGAGAGGGTATGATCTTAGTATCATCATCAAATGTTTGCTCAATGGGAAAAGCCCCAAGTATCTTGCTGCGATCATAAATAGTATTGTGGCGATAGAAGCCCAGGGCAACTGGACTGCCTTACGCCCTGCCAAAGACTTGTTCCTCAAGAACAACGGACGGATAGACGCCTATCAGACAGAGCTTGCAGAAATTGCCAAAGGTGAGCCTAAAGACAGGAAAACCTTTTGGGCATACGCTGGATTAATGGAAATTACCGGTCGTTCCAACGCCAATGCCGAGGCCAAAGCGAGCTCCAAGGACTTGATTGAGTCCGACTGGGCGGATGCTGCCCGACGGGTCGTCCTCATTAATGCGGCGGTCGATCTAAAGAACCGAAACTACGACAAACAAATCATCCAAGCCACTGCAGATCAAGACAAGGCTGTGCGTGCTGCTGCGGAGCGTGCCCTGCGGCATTTCAAGATCGATCCCAATGAAGTCGACGCCACTCCAAAAGTTTCCACCCTTTCCGTGGAAGACGCTCTGGCTCAGGTGAATGGTACCAAAGGAGTGCCTGCTCACGGGGAGGCGATATTTACCAAGGCTGCCTGCAACTCCTGCCACACCGTGAGTGAGGATGAACCTCAGAAAGGTCCCTACCTTGGTAACATTGCGGCAATCTACCCCAGAAATGAATTGGCTGAAGCCATCCTCAACCCTGGGAAATCCATCGCTCAGGGATTTGCTACCAATTTGGTCACCCTGAAAGATGGCAATGCCGTTATGGGTTTCATTACATCCGAGACCACCGATCAATTAATTATGCGGGATATGGCCAGCCAAGAGCATCAAATTGCCAAAGCAGATATTACCGAGCGCACCAAAATGCCAAACTCGATGATGCCCGCTGGTTTAATGCAATCATTTTCCATCAAAGAGTTTGCTTCTATGCTTGATTACATCGTCGACTTATCCAAAAAGTAACCTGTCAATTCCATGAAGTGCTTATTTCGAATATTTCAGTTATTATCTTTTTGCAGCTTCGTATTCCTTTCCCAGGGTAACCAAAATATCTCTCAAAAAGATAACAGCCTGCCTCCTACTTTCAAAGATGTTCAATATGGGCCTCATCCCAAAGAGCTGATTAATTTTTGGCAGTTTAAATCGGTTGAACCCGCAGGTATTCTTTTACAAATCCATGGGGGAGGTTGGATGGGTGGAAAAAAAGATGAAACCCTCAGGCCTCACCAAATGAAGGCAGGTTACCATATCGCCTCCATCAGTTATCCTTTGGTCAATCAAGGAGCTCAACAGCCGGCGATGCTCAATTCGGCCCTGCGGGCCGTTCAGTTTTTGCGTTTTAAGGCAAAGGAGTGGGGGATCGATACGAAGCGGATTGTTGCAACTGGGGGATCTGCCGGGGGATGTTCGAGTTTATTAATTGCCTTGCATGATGATATAGCGGATCCCCAAAGTTCAGATCCGGTGAAACGGTTTTCCTCTCGAATTGCCGGAGCTCAGGTAGCCGGTGCCCAAACCACCATGAATCCTTTTGTCATTAAAGAAAGAATTGGGGAGAAAACTTTTCAAAACCCGATGCCTTACAAACCATTTGGTGCTGATACCGCAGATGACATGATGAAAGATTGGAACAAATATAAATCACTTGTCCTGCAATGTTCCCCGATTACTCATCTCTCAAAAGATGACCCTCCCTTGCACCTTTTCTACAATGTAAACCGCGAGTTTCCCACAACCAAGGGCTCCAATGGTATACACAGCCCTATCTTTGGAGAAATTTTGCTGGAGGCCTGTCAGAAGTGGGGGGTCGAATGTCACCTGCAGTACTGGGAAAAGGAAAGACCCAAACCTGCTGTATCAAGGCAGGAATTTTTAGATAAACTTTTACTTTAATTAATTCTCCCTTCCTTATTCCCGAGACTTTATTCTCGATGGAAAAGTAGAGCTCCGAGGGCTCAAGAAGGCATTGTATATTTTATCCGACTTTTTTTCGGCTACCTTTGGCTTCATCTTAAGAAAATTTATACGCACCCCCCCATATTTTCGTTGCAAGAATTTCTGCAATAAAATTATCTTTGGGCAGAAATAATGCTCCCTTTTTACCAATATTTTGGTTGGCTCATCCTTCCCCTTGCCGTTGTAGCTGAACCTTTAAACTTCAATCGGGATGTCCGGCCCATTCTCTCGGAAAATTGTTTTTATTGCCATGGAGTCGATGGAAACAAGAGGGAGGCGGACCTGCGCCTCGACCTCAGGGAGGATGCAATCGAAGGGGGTGCCATCGTGCCGGGAGATTTGGAAGAGAGTGAAATGTACCACCGGATCCACTCGACCGAAGAGGATGAAATCATGCCTCCTCCGGATTCCAACCGGATCTTGTCATCTGAGCAGAAGAAAATCTTGGATCGGTGGATTTTGGAGGGTGCCAAGTACGAAAAGCACTGGGCGTTTGTAGCTCCCGAGCAAAAGACGCCGCCCAAAGTGAAGCAGGTCGAATGGGTTCGTAACCCCATCGATTCCTTCGTGCTCGAAAAACTGGAGGAAAACAATCTTTCTCCCAGTCCTGAGGCGAGGAAGGAAACCTTGGTCAAACGCCTCTACGCCGACCTGATCGGGTTGCCTCCCTCTCCCGAAGAAGTGGATGCATATGTCAAAGATACCTCCTCAGGTGCGTATGAAAAAGTGGTCGATCATTTGCTGGCCAGTCCGCATTATGGCGAGCGAATGGCTTTGGAGTGGTTGGACGCCGCCCGCTATGCAGACAGCAACGGCTTTCAGTTTGATGGAGAAACCTACCAATGGATTTGGAAAAACTGGGTCGTCCAGGCTCTCAATGAGGACATGCCTTTCGATCAGTTTACCATCTGGCAGCTCGCAGGAGATCTTTTGCCAGATGCCAGCACGGAGCAGAAAATAGCCAGCGGGTTCAATCGCAACCATTTGAACAACGGAGAGGGTGGGGCCATTCCGGAGGAGCAGCGCTTTGTGATTTTGTTCGACCGAATGGATGTGACCTCCACCACCTGGTTGGGGCTGACTATGGCCTGTGCTCAGTGTCATGATCATAAGTATGACCCCATTACTGCACGGGACTACTATGGCATGATGGATGCGTTCAATCATGTTTCTGAAAGCGGACGTCCAGGCCAGCAGTCCAAACGAGTGCGGGTGGCCGCTCCCTTTATCGAGCTACCGACCGAAGAAAATAAAATCAAAATTAAACAATTTGAGGATCGGATTGCCAAACTCAGGCAGGAATCCCAGGAAAAGGTTCCATTCGATCCTAAAGCCCTCCCCTTGCCCCGACGAAACGGTCCGGTGCAGGCTCGTTTTGTCCGGGTGACCAACGATACTCCCAAAGGAGTGTTACACCTTGCGGAAGTGGAAATTTATTCCGATGGAGTGAACCTGGCCTTGGACGCTCAAGCCTCCCAGAGCAGTCAGTTTGGTGATGCCTCAGCCAATCGGGCGATTGACGGCAATACCAATGGGGCATTTGGTCAAAAGTCTGTCAGTCATACTAAGGACGAAACCCAACCCTGGCTGGAAATTGATCTTGGTTCGGAAAAAACAATGGATCAGATCAAGGTCTACAACAGGCGGGACAGGTTGGAACATCGGCTTCAAAATTTTTGGGTGGTTGCTTACAACGCCAAGCTACAACCTCTGTGGGCAAGCCGCGGAGAAAAGGCCCCGATGCCCCTTTGGGAAGCGGATCTGCCCCAAAGCTTTGAGGAATTCACCAAGGAGCATAACCGGACCCTGCAAACCTTCATTCAGCAAAATGATCCCAAGAAGATCGAAGCTACCCAAAAGCAGATCAAGAAATTGGAAAAACAACTGGCGAACTACAAGGGGGATCAGGTACCCAAAGTCATGGTGATGGACGATGCCAAGAAGCGCCCGAC
>Ga0255783_10003895_pt1 | contig 13961 bp, 10 predicted proteins | sample 011ome_22_FD_179981 | JGI IMG/M metagenome (GOLD analysis project Ga0255783, IMG submission 179981) | Coastal salt marsh microbial communities from the Groves Creek Marsh, Skidaway Island, Georgia - 011507BT metaG (version 2) | ecosystem: Environmental > Aquatic > Marine > Intertidal zone >... | reverse complement strand
TGGAGTGTGCCGCAATCCGGACGGTACCTTTTTTGTGACTGATCAGGAGGGCCACTGGAATCCCCAAAACCGGATCAATCATGTGGTTCCGGGCAAAGGGAAGTTTTACGGGAATATGTATAGTTATGGAGCTCCTAAGGATTCATCTGACTCAGCCATGGAGCAACCCCTCTGCTGGGCACACAAAAGGTTTGACCGGTCACCCGCCGAACTCCTCTGGGTGGAAAGTACAAACTGGGGCGAACTCGATGGAAAACTGCTTCACCTTTCCTACGGACAAGGCCGGGTGGAAGTGGTGCCTCATGAAAATCTCAACGGACAATTACAGGGTGGTATGGTCCGCCTACCTATCGCTGATTTCCCCACCGGAATCATGCGGGGCCGTTTTCACCCTCAAAACAAACATCTCTACCTGTGCGGGATGTCAGCCTGGGCGTCCTCGCAACCTCGTCCCGGCGGGTTCTATCGATTGCGGGCAACGGGTAAGCCCATGCACATGCCTGTATCGATGCGGGCCTTGAAAAAAGCAGTTGAAATTACTTTTTCAGACCCAATACCCAGTAACAGCAAACCTCAAGCAAAAGTAAGCACCTGGGCTCTCCAAAGAACGAAAAACTATGGCTCACCTAAGTTTGATGAAAAAGAGCTCACAGTCTCGAACACCTCAATATCAGAAGATGGCAAGATACTGAGGATTGAAATCCCGGATATCGCTCCCTGTTGGCAAATGTCCATCCGCTATGAATTCCTTGGAGAGAACGGTAGTAAAATTGCCGGTGAAATACAAAATACCATTCATTCCTTGGGAGATTCTTAATTTATGAAGGCTTTTTTCTGCATTGCCTTTGTTTTGAACTTTGTGGCAGTTACCGATACCGGTGCTACCCATACTCCCTTGTGGCTGTCGGAGAAGATGGTGGATGAGCCCATCCTCTTTATTGGAAATGAAGGCAACCGCAGTGGCCGCCTTATCTTCACCCCAGCCTCCATGCCTGTCCTAACCCGGGCAGGAGACTCTTTTGTTTACGAAGCTGGGAAAGATTACACCTGGGAAAAAGGCAGCCGAGCAATCAAACTGACGGATCATTCCAGAATTCCATCCAAGACACCACAGGAGATGAGGCCTGGACCAGGCAAGCCAAGAAGCCTCGGTGGTGTCTTGCACAGTGAAGGCAGGTTTTTTCATGACCTGCAAACCCTGGTCAGTTATTCCCACAGCCAATCATGGCCTGACTTGGTACAACCAGGTTCAAACACCCTGCCCCGCTCTCTGGAAAAATTAAAGACTTCCCCATCCTTTCAAGTGGTCACTTTGGGTGACAGTATCACCGAGGGATACAACGCTTCCGGGTTTGCCAAGACCCAGGCACCCAGAAATCACCCAGCCTATGCCGAAGGGTTTGCCCGCTTGCTCGACGAAACCTTCCCTGCACAGGTCACCTTGAGCAACTTGGGTGTGGCCGGCCGTACCGCCGGTTGGGGATTGAAACAACTGGACCGGGTGATTGCAGAAAAACCTGACCTGGTAATTCTTGCTTTTGGGATGAACGATCCGGTTTCATCGGAACAATTTCAAAAAACAAACCTGGAAATTCTTACCCATTTGCAAAAAGAAATTCCTCAAGCTGACTTGATCTTTGTTTCAGGGATGAACAATAACCCCGTCTGGAGAGATCCCACAAAAATTCCAGGGTTCCTTGAAGCTTTGAAAAACATAATCCGGCCCAATGTCATCCTTGCCGATATTACCACGCCCTGGGAAAAATTATTAACCCGTAAAAATTTCTCTGATCTCAGTGGGAACAATATCAACCACCCCAACGATTTTGGGCATCGGCTCTATGCCGAGGTTCTTTTTACGATTTTCACACAGCCCTAAACCCTCTTAGAAACTGGAATAATTGAGTATTTTGTCCAAAATTTAAAAAGTTTTTTATTTTTTTTCGAACGTTTTCCAAACAAAGAATGTCTTACCCAATATAACTTTTATTAGTTTGTTTCAGTTTAGTTTGTTTTTAAAAAGCCAAAAAGACACCGCAGTTTGCGGTGTCTTTTTATTTTACTAAGCTTCCGAAAAAGAATCGTCACCTTCAAGATATCTGCATTGCAGACGATTTAACCCGTACCTAAACTGCAGACTCGTATGATTATCCGTGCTCTAAGTTCATTTCTTTGCTTCACGATTAGCCTGACTGCCCTCAACCTGCTTCAGGCAAGCCATCCAACTCCTCCTATGGTATGGAAAGATTACAATCCCGACTCCGGAGATTTTAAGGAAGAAATCATTTACGAAAAGACGGTAAAAGGAACCTATGAAAAACACGCCTACATTTCGGCCTATGTCAATGGGGTGGAAATTCGTGTATTCTGTAAGTATGCAGTCAAAGAAGGAGCAAAAAAGGCCCCCGGATTAATGAACACTCATGGTTGGATGGGCGGGCCATCCATTGACCATCAATATGTTGAGGATGGCTGGGCAGTCATCTCACACGATTACTCAGGTCTGTCCCACCGTGGAAACTACACCAAGTATCCTAAGGAAATGGGCCATGGTTACATGGATGCAAAAAAACAGGGCTATTCCCTGATTTATGACCGTATGCCAGATGGCAAACAGCTCACGGACCCGAAGGCAACCTCCCATTATTTATGGAATGCGATTCAACGCCGGGCACTGAGCTATTTACTTGCTCAAAAAGAAGTAGATTCCTCCCGGATTGGGGCCAAGGGATATTCCTACGGAGGAACAATTATGTGGAACCTGGCCATGGACAGGCGGGTGAAAGCGGTGGTGGCCTACTTTGGAATTGGGTGGATCAATTACTACCGGGACCGGGGAGTATGGAAGTTTGATAACCCACCCAAAAACATTCCCCAAAGCCCGGGGCAACAACTTTATCTTTCCGCAATCGCTCCGCAGGCCCATGCTCCTCATATAAAGGCCGCCAGCCTGTGGTTAAACGGATCCAATGATCACCACGGTGGCCACGAGCGAGGGTGTGACACCTTCAAAGATTTTCGAGCCAGTGTGCCCTGGGATTTTGCCATCCAGGCACGCGGACATCACAATACAGAAAAACTGGGAGATAACTGCAAAATATGGCTGGAAAAGCATGTTCTTGGAAAACAACTCTTCTGGCCCGGCCGCCCCACCTCAAAAATCCAACTGAATAAGGATGGAGTGCCTGAACTGCTCTTAACCCCAGCGAATCAGGAACAAATACAAAAGGTGCAAATCTATCAGTGCCTGAAAACCGCCAACAACATTGCCCGGTTCTGGAGAGACGTGGATACGGTCCGCCAAGGCAATCAATGGACGGCAAAATTGCCCGTAATGAATGTGGATGACTATCTCTTCTCCTACGCCAATATTCATTACCAAAATGATTCGGTGATCTCCTCCGACTTTGAATCGGTGATTCCGTCAAAACTCGGCAATGCGGTCGCCACTGATAAAAGATCAGAAGAATTGCCCGGTGGAGCAAGCCTATGGAGCTATGCCGCTCCCGCAGAAGGGGTTGGGGGCGTTGAAGGTTTCCGGGCAATCAACAACCATCGTGGAACCAGCAGTGCCCAATTTGCCGACCCTAAATGGAAGGCTCCCAAGGGTGCCTCCCTTGAATTCATGTTTTACTGCACTCAGCCCCAGAGCCTGATCCTGAGCACCGACAGCCGTCATAAGACAAATATTGAAATCACTGCATCCAATGACTGGCAGGCCATGAAAATCAATTCAGGCCAACTCAGTAATGAACATGGTGCCAAACTTGGCGATTGGTCACAGGTTGGAAAAATTGAACTTCGCCCCCAACAAGGAGCGGATATCACCAAGGTAGTGTTCGCCAATTTCAAGTGGAATACCAAGTAAGGAAATCGATAAAACAGCATCGACTTTCAGGACGAACTACTGGGAAGATAGATTAGGTGAGCAAACCAAGAATAGCTGTTACCATGGGAGACCCGGCTGGGGTCGGTCCCGAGGTTTGCCTAGATCTTCTTCAGGACCCTGAAATATCCGAACTGTGCACCCCCATCATCTTTGGGGATTTTTCGGTCCTTCAAACCTGTGCCCGGCAAACCGGTAAGCCCCTGCAGGTTAACCAAATTTCTGAAGATGATATTGTCCACGCTCTTGAGCATGGAGTGCACGACCTTGGGCTGATCAATGAAAATGATCTGGTTCCCGGCACAGCCAATGCACAAACCGGTCGGGCAACCCACGGATATATAACCTCTGCAATTGATGCCTGCCTGGCTGGTAAGGTACAGGCCGTGGTGACCTGCCCGGCAAACAAGGAGGCAATGCAGTCAGCTGGTGTGACTCACCCCGGGCATACCGAAATTTTTGCCGAGTGTACCAAAACTGAAAACTTCTGCATGGCCTTTATCTCGGACATGATCAGTTGCAGCCTGGTAACCGTCCATGTGGGCTACCACGAAGTGCCCTCCTTACTGACCTCAGATCGCATCTATGAGGTCATTTCACTGACCCGGCAGGCTCATCAAAAACTACTTGGGAAAGAACCAAGGCTGGCAGTATGTGGTCTGAATCCGCATGCCGGTGAAAATGGCTTATTTGGCAACCGGGAGGAAGAAACAATCATTGTGCCTGCCATTGAAAAAGCCCGCAATCAGGGAGCCGATATCATGGGTCCCCTTCCCCCCGACACGGCTTTTACGCAAATAAGAAGGGAATCCGTTGACGCCTATATTTGCATGTACCACGACCAGGCACTGATTCCAGTCAAGGCACTGGCCTTTGATCAGGCGGTCAATGTGACCCTTGGTCTTCCCATTGTCCGCACCTCCGTCGATCATGGCACTGCCCTGGATATAGCCTGGCAGGGGAAAGCCGACCCCAGCAGCCTGAAAGCAGCGGTTCGCTTGGCTGCCCGCATGGTTTGAAATCTTTACCCGAATCATCCGCTTTCCTCACCCACTACTGGGTTATCCTTTTTCTGATCCTTCCTCTTGGTTCCTTTGCCGAAAGCAAAACCATGAAGGAGACTATTGCTAACTGGGGTGGCAAAACTTTTTTTAAAAGAGGAGCTTTGGTCGAAGTTCGTCTTAATGGAGCAAAGTTTCTTCCCGGTCAGTTGAGCATTCTTTCATCCTGTGAGGAAATTACGGATCTTAGTCTCGAGCAAACCCAGTTAGGTGAAGAGGATCTTACGACCCTTGCTCAGCTGCCCAAACTGGAGTGGCTGAACCTTTACCAAACCAAGATTGGAGATAAAGGTGCCCGTATCCTTTCGAAGTCCAAAAGTATCAAACTCCTCCCACTGGGACAGAGTGGAATGACCGACCTTGGGGTCTTTCACCTATGTAAAATGAGGCAGTTAATCTATCTTGGATTACGGGCAAACCAGATTACAGACCAGTCTGCTCAATATTTTGCTCAACTTAAAAACCTGGAAAGTCTGTATCTTGGTGAGACTCAAATCTCAGACTTAACCGTCCAACAGATATCCACCCTCTCCTACCTCCAGAAGCTCTGGTTACATGATAGTAAAATAACGGATCATTCAGTCCCCTACCTTGCCAAGATTCAGTCCCTTAAAGAACTGCATGTCTATGCAACTGGAATCACCGATGAAGGCGCTTTTCTACTGAAAAAACACTTGCCACGATGCCGGATCATTCATGAAGTTTTTCCGCAATAGAAAAACTATTTTCCATCCTTCCACCATGTTTTCATCAAGGCGATATTTTCAAGGATCTCCTTCTGACGCTGTCCTTTCCCCGCTGATCTGAGAGCTCGCAGACGAGCTTCCATATCACTGTCGTATAACTCCATAGGCTCAACCTTTTGCCCCTGGTCTCCAGTGTCATTGACCCATTGGGTGAGATCGCTTCTCATTTGTAAAAGAACCTTTTTATATTTTTCATCCATCGCCAGGTTATTGAGCTCCCATGGATCACTTTTAAGGTCATAAAGCTCTTCTTTGGCCCGAAAGGGAGACAGCAATAATTTGTGCTGAATATCACTAAGTTTCCCTGCCTCTCCCCACTCCCGGATGGCAATGTATATATCTTTATTATCCTTGTACGCACATGGTTGCAAATGAGGGCGCAACGGGTATCCATTTTGGATATACTTAAAGCTGGGTGTGCGGATTGCCCGAATACGGTCATAGGTTTCATCACATCGGTCACGGGCACTCACTGCATAATCCCGAGCACTAAAATCAGGGCCAAAAAGAGGGCGGGCTTCCATATACTGGGGAATAGGGATACCTGCAAAATAAAGAGATGTTGCAGCTACATCGATATGCAGTACAGGGTCCTCCCTCACGGTTCCTCCCTCTAATCGACCGGGTGCATGAACAAAAAAGGGAATCATCAAGCCTTCATCGTAACAAAATTGTTTACCCCGGGCATGACTCACACCATGGTCCGTGATAAAGAAGATCACTGTATTATCATACTCGTTTTCTTCTTTTAGGCGTTTAATAATTTGCCCCACTTGCAGATCCATGAGGGTAAATGTATCCAAGTAAGCGGCCCAGTCCTCCAGCACCACAGGATGACGGGGATAGTAAGGTGGGAGCTCAACCTCAGATGCGGCGACATGAGGTATTGCTTTAAAATTTCTGGCCAATTTCCTCGCCTTCCCGCCACTGAGGCAGATTTTAGCAAAAAAAGGCTGCCCTTTTTCACGACCTGACCACTCTCCTGCATCAAAAACGGAAGTGTCCCATTCAAAATTGTAATCCGATTTCCCAAGTTTTAATTTTTGTCTCCCCTGTACTGAGCCCGCACCATGATTCGCCGAACCCAGGCAGGTGTAATAGCCCGCCTGTTTAAAAAACTCGGGGATCAGTTTCACATGTGCTGGCTTTTCAATTTTTATTTTCCCTCTTCCACTTCGATGGTGATGGGCACCGATACTGGTCTGAAACATACCCGTGATCAAAGCAGACCGGGCAGTGGAACAGACAGGGGCGGTAACCGATGCATTGGTGAAACGCACCCCCTGCTTAGCCAAGTTATCAAGGACCGGAGTCGTCACGAGTTTCTCTCCGTTAAACCCGTAATGCTTGGACTGGTCTTCCACCACAAGCCAGAGGATATTGGGCCGGGGAAGGCTGGCTTTGCTGTAAAGTACTGCGTTACCGAGAATAATAACAGCTGCCAGGGCAAGGTTGATTGTCTTCATAATATGAGAATTTAAGGGCCTGGAAAGGATTGAAACATACACACCAAATCATAATAATAACAGCTGCCAGGGCAAGGTTGATTGCCTTCATAATATGAGAATTTAAGGGCCTGGAAAGGATTGAAACATACACACCAAATCATTCGTCGAAATTCCCTCCAAAGAGGGAACGCACGAATCGGCCTGGCTTAAAGCTTCCTCATCATGCATGGCAGATACGGCCAAAACCGCTAAGCCGGCTTCCTTGGCGGAGCGGATGCCATTGGGTGAATCTTCTATGGCCAGGCAATACTCCGGTGGCATCTTTAAATCATTGACTGCCTTTTGATAGGTGGATGGATGAGGCTTGGGTTTCTCCACTTCACTGGAGGTGACAATGGTATGGAATAGGTTTTTAAGCCTTCCTTCTGCCAATACCTCCAGGGCGGCATCCACATCGGTTCTTCTTGAACCCGTAGCCAGGGCAATGGGGAAGTGACCAGCGGTTGAAATGACCAAATCCACCGCACCCGGCATGGCTTTCGCTTCTTTTTTTATCAATTTTTGGTAGGCGGCGGCTTTTCTCCCTGACCAGTTTTGAAAGATTTCCTCGTCATAATTAATGTTTGATAATTCTGCCATTCTGCCCATGGCAAAGCGTTCATCTCCACCCGTACATTTTTCAATAAAAGTCGGGTAATCAACCGTCATTTTTTCACCCATGGCTTCACAGATTGCCTGGTAATGAGTGTATTCACTTTCAATAATTACCCCATCCATATCAAAGACCACCGCCTTGAGTTCAGGTTTCACAGAAAAGTCATTTTGTGCGGGTGCCTGCATTGTTTATCTGGCAAAGAGTTCGGGGTAAGCCACTGGAAAATCCTTCATCCCTTCTCAACCTGCAGGTCAAATCAATCCTTAGCCGTAACCATAAAATTTTGCTCGGTTGCGATAGGGTCTTGATCTCCATAAAATTCCAGCTTTTGGTGTAAACTTTTTTTCATCCGTTCAAAAACTTTTGCATACATCTGATTTTCAGCAATGTTATTTAACTCATAACGGTCATTTTTCAGGTCGTAGAGTTCATACTCCGGGCGATGATTCAGTTTTTCCACCTGAGGCTTCACCGAAGGATCGTTACCGGCTTTTATAACCCAGGATGCTGCCGGAGAAAGTGACTTGGTTACCTGCCCCCCCTGTTTCAATCTCAAAGCCTGGCTCAAGGTCAGGTTGGAGGTGTAGGAAGAAAAATTGGGGTTGTAGATGAGGGAATATCTCTTATCCCGAATACTTCGGATCGGATAAATACGCTCTTTGTTATCGGATATAAGGCAGTTTGTGAAAGCACCATACACATAGGGGTGAATTGGTTGCTTGCTTCCTTGCAGGAGAGAAAGGAACGATTTTCCATCAAAGTCTCCTCTTTTGAAGTTCACCCCCAAGCCCTTGACCAAGGTTGGCACAATATCAGAGATCGATATTAATTCGGAAACCGTTGTGCCAGGTGTGGATACACCAGGCCAATGCATGACTAATCCAGTACGCAGGCCATTATCATAACAGGTCCACTTGGCAAATGGTAGTTGGGTGCCCTGTTCACTGCAGACGATGAAAATGGTGCTCTCCCAAAGCTTTCGCTTCTCGAGCTCGGTACGGATCATTCCTACTAGCCGGTCAAAATTAGTAACCTCGGCGTAGTACTTCACCATTTCTTGCCGTAATTCGGGAGTATCGACCCAGTAAGGAGGAACGAATATTTTTTCAGCATCGTATGCAGAGGGGTTTCCGGTGGTAAACGGAGCATGGGAGTCATGGGAAGCGATGAAGAGGCAGAACGGTTGCTTCTTTTCCTTACAGTCATCGAAGAAATTTTGCGACCTTCGCAACAGTTCCGGATTGGCATCCACTGCTTTGCTGACATCCCCCAGTCTTTCAAAAGGATAGCATTCCTTGGGCCCAACATGGGACTTGCCAAGCAGAGCAACCCTGTACTTCAAAGGCTTTAGATAATGGGCGATGCTCCGGGTACCCGAAGCCGATTTTGAGTGATTAGGAAGTGTACCCGTACGCCAAGGGGAACGCCCGCTGTACAACTCCTGACGAAAAGGGGCACACATGGCAACGGAGCAGTAAGCTCGCTCAAAACGCACCCCCTCATTGGCCAACCTGTTAATGTTCGGGGTCATACAATCCTGATTGCCATAGGCTCCCCAGGAATCGCGGTTCATATCATCACCTAGAATAAAAACTACATTGAATGCCCGACCCGCCTGGGCAAGAAATACAAAGATAAAAAAGGAGAGGAGGACTGAATATTTCATTCCTCAGTTTACAACTTATCACTCCCAGTAATCCACCCTATTCCAAAGGCTCGGTCATAACTAGTTTTTTATTTATTATAAAATAATCCGCCTTATTCGTAAAGGAGTTGAGCACTTAGCCGGGCCTCTGTATTGCTGCGAAATCGGACCCAATGGGCAGCAAACCCTGGAGGGAACTTATAGGAGAGTTTTTCTCCTGCAAGCAAAGTAAAGGTTTTGAATGCATGAAAACCAGTCCAATGGTCGATGTCTATCTCAACAGTGACCGTACAATGCTTATCGGATTCCAGGATCAAAGTCTTCTTGTCATATCCAGTCATAAGGTAAGGATCTGAGGCAACACCTGCTTTGACCGATGAATTCTTCCATGGCCCTCCGGTCCCAACCGGTTTGCCAAAGCTCCATAGCTCATCAATTCCTCCGAACCAAAGAGCGGTTTTTCCATTTGGTGAAGTAAAGACACGTGCGGAAGGGTTTGGGTTTCTTGTAAGACCGGCAAGCACAAGCAAGCCATTCCAGGTGGCAAAATCAGAAATCTGTTTGTTATGAGTACTGATAGGTCGCATCTTGGTGTAAAGAGGTTTATCCCCGACAACCCAAAAGGGTACTTCGTAAAATGTGCCGTGAATATTAGCGAGCATCCGCTCCGACTCCACCTCCCGATGCATTCTTGGATACCCAAAAGAGAACCCTTTGCCATAAGCAGGTGACCCCTTGGGTAGTCTCAAAACCGTCCGGTTTCCTTTCTTTCCCACAATTGACCGGTTTTCCCGGCTGATAAGAATAACCGATGCATCGTCCTCTGAAAATTCCGCCTTCGGGGTAAGAAATGAACGGAGGGTTTTGTTTTTAAGTTCTTGGTTACGAAGCTTAATCCCGGGTTTCATGCAGTCTTTGGCTATGGGTTCTTTTTCCAGCGGGTTATACCTGAAGGTGACATGATCAAAGTCATAGGCCGTCCCATCCGAACTGAGGACAGAAAGGTGCCTATTATGTGCGTTAGGGAAAAGTAGGGCCGTGCTACTATTACTGTCATCAAGACTCGCGATACCGCGAAAGATCTCCCTTCCCTCTTTCGGGCTTCGATAAGTATCATCAGAGTACTGAAAGGACACGGATGCGTGACAGGATTGATCGCTGACCACCCGCACCCACTGAGCATCTAAATCCTTGGGGAAAATATGGCATGAATAATCACCGGTTTTAATTTTTTTATACGGCTCAAATTCACCGGTACCTCTCCGGTCCAATTCCAAGGTGAAGGCAACAGGGCGGTCTGCAACCAAGTGTACCATCCGGTAGGGGAATCCATGGAGAAGAAACGGGTCAGAGGGAACTCCCGCCTCCACCTTGTCATTCATGTAAATGGAGCCGGCCGCGTTTCGCGGGCCCCAATTTTGAAGATCCTCAAAATCACCAAACCATAAATTAGACTGGGGCTGCCCAACCATAGGGTTACCCTGGATACTTGCCTCATCCGTAGCCAAAACAAGTTTTCCATTCCAATAACAAAAATCTGGGATGTAACGAATATGGGATGCAATCGGTTTTATTCCCCCGCAGTTTTTGGCGGTGAAATCTTTGGGGAATGAAAAAAACATACCGTGCATATCCATCATCAAATCTTTTTGTCCTACATCACGAATTCTGGGCCACTCGGTAAACCAGCCGTGAGATGCATCGTTATTTAAGCAGCCTTTTGGGAGAAGGAAGGTGGTGAACTCCCCATTTTCCATGACCTGCAAGCGCAGGGATCTCTTATCCCATCCGATGGCCCAGACAGGATCGTCTTTTCCGCCCTGGGTGGGGTGCACACCCTGGGGACCGATGACCTCCGTGTATTGCCTACGCTCAATGACTTCCCATTTTTCGCCGTCATAAGTGGCGAGGCAGCCACGATCTTCCGAACCTCTTTGAGTGAAATCTTTGGATACCTGCCAAAGCTCTGGCTGGTCCAGATGCCCAAAACTAGTCTCTCCATTATTACTGACTACGACTTTTCCCTGAGATGTGAACCCGCCCTTGCCGTGGTATCCGGGAATAGGGTCATGAAAGAGCTTTTTAAATTCCAGGCTGTGCACATTCAGCTCATAGAACATATTTTCCATATCGTACAGGTATACAAAGTTTTTTGGATCTTGGAGGTGCCGCATAAAAGCAGTCACCCGGGCAGGCATTTTCAGAGGGTTCATTGCCCGGACCTGCCCCTTGGCATCTATGGCATAATGACCGATAAACAATTGCCTGGATTCCTCATGAATCATCCGGGCAGCAGGGGTGCCCCCCACGCTCTCCGTATGAAGGGTCATGGTCATGTTTGTATCAATGGAATACAACTTATGATCTGACCCCCTGGGTTTATGGGGAGCATAGGTAATCATCCATAATTTACTGGCCCATGGAATGATTCCTCCGATCCCACACTCCTGGTGCCCATCTTTGAAAAACCTTCCGTCTTTGCGGCTCTGGGAATAGGTGGTTAGGTGCGGGTAGATACCGGCAATTTCCCGATTACCTTTCATCTTTATCACCTGAAGCTCTCCCCTCACTTCCCCAAACTCTGCCAGAGCCGAAGCAGGAGAACCAGGATTTACGGGGTCATCACTGGGCACTGCATGAATGGAACAAAAAATCGAGCAGGTAAAAATCGCAAGAGAGATACTTTTGAAATTCATTAGGGTGAAAGACATGAAGTTTTGATTTGGCTACCACTATTCGTGGAAAACTGTATACAAATACCTCTCCTCTAATTCCGTAATTTAACGGTTATATTTTCCCTTACTTTTTTGGGGGGTTGATGAAGCCTTTGGGGGCAGTCTTCAGTAAGGTATTAAGTTGTGATTCATTCATCCCCCATCCTTCCACTTTCGGGTTTCTTTCCAGGGTAAGATCGCTGTAGATTACTTCCTGTGGCATCCCTCCATGAATTTGTAAGGCAATTTGGCCATCGAGCTCGCCAATAGGGTCATGGAGGGCAACGGTTATCTTTCCGTTAATGGCGAGCCATATCCGGTGACCAACCGCGAGAATTTCATATTGATTCCACTGCTCCACCTTAAGGTGCTGCCCCTTAATATCTTTGCTTTTTGCCAAAATCCGCCTGCCATGCTCGTGGTAAAGAGCGCCCCACCACCCCTTGCCTATATCTGCCTGGTAGCCCAAAGCAGAGCGATTTACAAGCGGTTTAGAACGAAATTGGATACCCGCATTGGCCGCAAAGGGAACCTGCTTTACTTGGAGGGTGAGCCTGAAGTCCTGCACTTTTTCTTGATACCACAAGAATTGGTTGCCAATAATTTTCTGCGTTCCTTTGGTTCCGACAATAGCACCTTTTTCCACCGACCAATAGCTCATATCCTGTGCGTTCCATCCGGTAAGGTCTTGCCCATTAAAGAAAACTTCTTCTCCCTGAAGAAAAGAGACAAGAGAGAAAAAGAGAAAGAGCCTTTTTACCAAGAATAAAGAACCCACTTCCAATACTCTCGTAACCGAAGCCTTTACTTAAATGATAATTCCAGGCTTTCGATTAATGGCTTTGATTGATTTTCGGTTTCATCCGTAATTTTCAACTCCACCTGAAACCCAAAACCTGCAGGCAATCCCGCTAAATCTAGCTGGGCCGGCGTTTTCTTTATTTGCTTGGAAAACCCGGGAATATAACCGTAACTCTCTTTAAGCTCTTCCCAGGAAGTCCACTGGTCAACCTCGCCATTGTTCGTGCTGTCAACCCCTACCCTTGCCTCTACTTTCTCAACCCAAGGACCCGGGCTTACATAATCATTCGCAGTTTGGGTAATCAGGTAAAATTGTCCTTCCGCAAAGCCGACATCGGGATCGGGATGCCCCTGGCCAATTTCCCCACAAAATTCAAAGGGTTTATCAATAGCAGATGATGTAAACCATGCCGTCCGAATCGATTCATGAGCAGGGTGAAAATCACAGAATAAATAGTACTGACCTCCGATACTGATCGCCGCCCAGTCTCCATATGCATCCTGCTCTGGTTCATGGATTTCGTAGGTAACATCGTTCGTCGGAAACCTTTTGGGGTCTTCCTTGGCCCAGTGCGGATGATTATATTTGGCCATCTTCCCGGTCGGCTTCGTCCGGTGGTCAACCGCAGGTTTTTTAATCTTAAAGGGGTGTAAACCATTCGGGCTCACCGAGTGCCCTGCCAGGGGGGAATCCCATGAATGTTGGCCTGCATTGATCGGGCTCCAGTCTTCATAAATGATATGAAATTTCCCATCAAGATCCCGAATGACTGCGCAGTCTGACCCATCCGATGGGTCGGCAAAGGCAAGGCCCATATTTTTGCCAGGTTTACCATCAGTCAAATCGTCATCAATGAAGAGATGAGGGTCCTGATCGTTGGGAAAGTCATAATAAATGTAAGTTGCCCCGCCAACCTGTTCAGCCGTGGTGGTCCACCGGGCAAAACCTGGAGTAACTGAACCGTGATGAACCCAGTTTTCCATGTCCCGACTTTGCCAGGCATG
>Ga0255783_10003889_pt1 | contig 13973 bp, 9 predicted proteins | sample 011ome_22_FD_179981 | JGI IMG/M metagenome (GOLD analysis project Ga0255783, IMG submission 179981) | Coastal salt marsh microbial communities from the Groves Creek Marsh, Skidaway Island, Georgia - 011507BT metaG (version 2) | ecosystem: Environmental > Aquatic > Marine > Intertidal zone > Salt... | reverse complement strand
GGGCGACTATCTTTTCTAATTTCTTCTCTCCAATTTTATTTCAGTCCTTGTATGATAAAGTACCGAGAAATTTCTGGGCTTATTTTTTTGAAAAACTTAATAAAAGAATTAAAGCAGTTACTAAAAATTGGAATTCCAATTTATGGATCTCAAATCTCATATATGGGTATGGGTGTAACAGATACTATTGTTGCAGGTCGGGCAAGTGCACTTGATTTATCTGGATTAGCTATTGGAAATGCTCTTTCTATGCCCTTTTATTTTCTTCTGGGGGGTTGTTTGTTCGCAGTAACTCCAATAGTTGCACAATTATTTGGAGCGAAAAAATATGAAGAAATAGGACAAAAAGTAAGAGAAATTCTTTGGGTTGCATTAGTCTTGGGTTTTATCGGTTTTATTCTTTATAGAAATTTAAGTATTTTTATTCCTTTCTTTGATATTGAAGAAAATATTGCTCAAATTTCAGATGGGTATTTAAAAGCAATGTCATTTGGTTTTATTGCTAATATGCTTTTCACTTGTCTGCGTTGCTATAGTGAGGGTATGGGGCTCACTCTTCCAGTTTTTTGGGTTGCTTTTATTGGTATGTTATTGAATATCCCACTTGATATCATTTTTGTATATGGATACTTTGGAATACCTCCTATGGGCGGAGTTGGATGTGGAATTGCAACATCAATTAATATCATCATTGGTTTGTTTGTTCTGATATTAGTGATTCTAAAAAAGAAGGAATACAGGCCCACTAAATTATTCTCAAAATTTTCTGGTCCCAATACTGAAACTACTAGGGAAGCGTTAAAGCTTGGAGTGCCAATTGGGTTTGGAGTATTTGTTGAATTGAGTATGTTTTCGGGTGCGGCGTTGATACTGGGATCGCTTGGCGCAACAGTAATAAGCGCTCATACAGTAGCAATAAATATTGCTAGTGTTTTCTTTATTTTGCCTTTATCTTTCGGACTTGCCGCAGCAACAAGAATAGGCAATCTTGTAGGGGAAAAAAATCTCCTTCAAGCAAAATATGCCTCTCATGTAGCAGTTTTAATATGTTTAATTGGTGCAATAGCTAATACAATAATAATTCTTGCCTTTAGGGAGGCTCTTGTTTCTCTTTATACTGCCGATGTTGCAGTTATGGCTATCGCAATAAATCTTCTGCTCTTTGCTGCAATCTTTCAAATTCCTGATGGGATGCAAATGGGAGCCTTGGGTAGTCTTAGAGGTTACAAAGACACATTTGCCCCAATGCTGATGCTGATTTTGACCTACTGGTTTATTGCTTTACCAGCTGGATACTATCTTACTTACCATGGGATATCGAGCAATTCTCTTGGTCCAGCGGGGATTTGGATTGGAATGATTACTGGTCTAGCAGCTTTTGCATGTCTAATTATTCCTAGACTGAATTATATTGCGAATAAATTTATTGCTAGAACTAATCCAGAACTTCCTTAGTCTTTGCACCAATTTGAAGCAGGTTCTCTGCTATATGAACACCACACTCCTCAAGCTTTTTAATTTTATCTGCAGCAGTTCCTTTTCCACCAGCAATGATTGCTCCTGCATGCCCCATTCTCTTGCCTGCGGGTGCTGTTTGTCCTGCGATATATGAAATTACAGGCTTGGAAACATTTTCTTTGATGTACTCAGCAGCTTCCTCTTCAGCTGTTCCTCCAATTTCACCAACCATAACTATGGCTTTTGTTTGATCATCAGATTCCATCATCTTCAAAACATCAATAAAGGATGTTCCAGGAATTGGATCTCCTCCAATGCCAACACATGTGCTCTGGCCAAGACCAAGATCACTTGTTTGCTTTACAGCCTCATAAGTCAAAGTACCAGATCTTGAAATAATGCCTACTGAACCTTGCAAGTGAATACTTCCAGGCATTATTCCTAACTTTGCCTCACCTGGCGTGATGATTCCTGGACAGTTAGGTCCGATCAAAGTAATGCCAAGCTCATCAACCCTCTTTTTTACAACCAGCATATCTAAAGTAGGCACTCCTTCAGTAATGCATATTATCAATTTAATTCCAGCATCAGCGGCTTCTAAAATAGAGTCTTTACAAAACTTAGCTGGAACAAAAATGATTGAAGCATTTGGCTGAACTGCTTCAACAGCTTCATGCACTGAATTAAAGACAGGAACACCAAGATGGCTTTGCCCCCCTTTGCCTGGGGTGACTCCCCCAACAATATTTGTTCCATATTCGATAGATTGCTCAGAATGTAAGGTAGCTTGGGAGCCAGTGAAACCTTGAACTAAAAGACGTGTATTTTTATCTACCAGTATGCTCATTTGCTTAACTCCACTGCTTTTTTAGCTGCATCTTCGAGGTTGTTTAAACTTACAATTTCAGCTGAAGATTCAGCAAGAATATTGCTCCCTATGTCTGCATTATTTCCTTCTAATCTAACTACTACTGGGATAGAAACACCCACCTCCTCAATTGCGGCAAGGATACCCTCTGCTATAAGATCACATCTAACAATTCCACCAAAAATATTTACTAGCACTACCCTTACCTCTGGGTCAGCCAATATTAATTTAAAGGCTTTAGACACTCTTTCTTGTGTAGCTGTTCCGCCAACATCCAGAAAGTTGGCTGGTGATCCATCAAAATATTTAATTGTATCCATTGTTCCCATAGCTAAGCCAGCACCATTAACCATGCAGCCAATATTTCCATCTAAAGATACATAACTTAAATCATTCAATGCTGCTTCTGATTCACGAGGATCTTCTTGAGAGGGATCATGCATAGCCTGAATTTCTGGTTGTCGGTAAACTGCATTTGAATCAATATTAATTTTTGCATCTAAGCAATGAAGTTTTCCACCTTGAGTAATAACCAATGGATTGATCTCAAGCAAGCTAAGATCATGGGTTACAAATAAATCTGTTAATTGTGGAAGCATTTTTGAGAATTGCTTTGATTGCTCACCATCGAGGCCTAAAACTTTTGCAATTTTCCTTGATTGAAAATCCAAAGGTCCTGTTAGTGGATCAATGGGCTCATAAATTATCTTTTCTGGTGTGTTTTCAGCAACCTCTTCAATATTTACTCCGCCCTCACTGGAGCCAATAAAAACTATTCTTTGTGTTCCTCTGTCTACAACAGCACTAAGGTATAGTTCTTTTGCAATGTCAGTGCATTCTTCAACTAAAATTGAATTTACAAGCTGACCATTGGAGTCTGTTTGATATGTGATAAGTCTTTTACCCAGCCAATGATTGGCAAATTCTACTGCCTCTTCAGGCGTGCTTACCAGCTTGACACCCCCAGCTTTGCCTCTTCCACCAGCATGCACTTGTGCTTTAACAACCCATTTATTGCCGCCAATATCTCTGCATGCATTCACAGCATCATCTGCAGAGGTAATGACACTATTTTTTGATACAGGCAACCCAAACTTTGCAAAAAGCTCTTTTCCTTGATACTCATGAAGATTCATTTTTTTCTATTTCCTATATGTATTGCTTGTCCATTTACCGCCATTGCTGCTTCATGCAGTGCCTCTGAGACTGTTGGATGACTAAAAATAGTTAATCCAAGATCTTCTGCGCTGGCTCCAAACTCCATTGCAACAACTCCTTGCTGAACAATATCTGCAGCTGATGGCCCGAATGCATGAACGCCAAGTATTGTATCTGTTTTTTTATCAGCTATGACCTTAATAGATCCTGCGCTTTCACCAGAAGCCAATGCTCTTCCACTCGCTGCAAAAGGAAATGAACCTGTTTTAAATTCTATATTTGCGTGCGTAAGATCCTCTTCAGTTTGTCCAACCCATGCAACTTCAGGATGAGTGTATATAACGGAAGGAACTAAGTTATAAGCCATCTCTGCATGCTTTCCAGCAATCCTCTCAACAACCATGATACCTTCCTCAGAAGCCTTGTGAGCTAGCATTGGTCCTCTAACAACATCTCCAATAGCCCAAATATTTTCAACATTAGTCTCACAAAAATCATTTACTGGAATAAAACCTTTTTCATCAACAGATATGCCACAGTTTTTATCAAGCAAATTATCTGTATTTGGCTTTCTTCCAACTGCAACAATTAATTTATCAAATGTTACTTCAGAAACATCGCCATCATGTTCATAAGTAACAGAAACAGATTTATTATTCGATTTTGCTGAAGTTACCTTGCAGCCTAAATTAATATTTAATCCCTGCTTGTTAAATTCTTTATATACATCTTTAGCAATTCTTTTATCTGCCATAGGCAAAAACTCATCCAAAGCTTCTAGTACCGTAACCTCAGAACCTAGTCTTGACCAAACACTTCCGAGCTCTAACCCAATGACTCCTGCCCCTATAATTCCTAATTTTTTTGGAACAGATTCAAATTCTAAGGCTCCAGTGCTATCAACAATATCTTTATGATTGATCTCTGCAACTGGAATATTAATTGGAGACGAGCCTGAGGCTATAACAATGTTTCTTGTTTCAAGAACTTCTGAATTTTCGCTAGAAGTTACCTCAACATGATTTGAGTCAATGATTTTTGCATGACCATAAACTTGTGTAACTTTATTTGCTTTAAATAGGCCTGAGATGCCTGTGGTTAATTGGGTGACAATTTTGTTTTTTCTATCCATCATTTTTGAAATGTCTAGCTTTGGCTTGCTAACAGATATGCCGTGATCGGAAAAATGATTAATAGCATCTGCGTATCTATGCGATGAATCAAGCAATGCTTTAGAAGGAATACATCCAACATTTAGGCATGTACCGCCTAATTGCGTGCTTCCATCAGCACCAGAAGATTTCTCAATACAAGCTGTTTTTAATCCTAGTTGCGAAGCTCGGATAGCTGCAACGTAACCTGCTGGACCACTGCCAACTACAATAACGTCATACATTTTTATGCCTCATAAGTTTAAAAGAAGTTTTTCAGGGGACTCTAATTGATCTTTAATAGCAATCAAAAATGCTACAGCCTCCTTTCCATCTAGAAGGCGATGATCATAACTAAGAGCAAGATACATCATAGGCCTTATAACTATTTCACCGTCTACAACAACTGGTCTATCTTGAATGGTGTGCATTCCTAGAATGGCAGTCTGAGGAGCATTCAAAATTGGAGTAGATAAAAGTGATCCGAAAACACCTCCATTTGAAATAGTGAAGGTTCCTCCCTGCATTTCTGCTATTGAAAGCTTTCCACTCTTAGCTTTATCTGAGTAATCTAGGATTGACTTTTCAACGTCTGCTAATCTTAGATTATCTGCATCTCTTATGACTGGGACGACAAGCCCTCTTTCAGTCGAAACAGCTACACCCACATCTTGATAGCCATGATAAACAATATCACTCCCATCAATAGACGCATTAACCACGGGAAATTTTTTCAGAGCCTGGACTGCTGCAAGAACAAAGAAACCCATAAAACCAAGCTTTACACCATGCTCAGTGTAGAAATCTTCACCAAATTTAGCTCTCAGATCTTTAATTGGCTTTAGGTTAACCTCGTTAAATGTAGTGAGCATTGCTGTCTCTTGCTTCACGCTTAATAATCTTTTGGCTATAGTTGAACGCAACCTAGACATTGGCACTCTCTCTTCCAATCTCTCAGTTGAGGCTGCATGAGCAGTAGATTCAATTTTCTTTGTTATCTTTTGATCTTCTATAGGCTCATCGAGATGATTCACTATATCTGCCTTTGTAATCCTTCCATCTTTTCCTGAGCCATCAATACTGCTCTCATCTAAATCATGTTCTTTTAATAATTTTTTTACTGCAGGTCCATTTGTCTTAGACTGATTCACGTTTAACTTTGTGCTATCAGTTTTAGGTTCGTTGCTAGGTTGAGAAACATCATCTGAAGATGATTCATCATCAACTATAGGCTGACCTCCTTGCTCAAACTCTGCTATTAGTTCAGCGCTTAATACAACCTCACCTGCAGGCTTCAAAACTTTGGAGATAATTCCATCAAAAGGTGCAACAACTTCTAACACCACTTTGTCGGTTTCAATTTCTGCAATTACCTCATCTTGTTTAACGGATTCGCCTTCTTTCTTAACCCAGTTTGCAATTGTGCCGTCTGCAACAGACTCTGGGAATGTAGGTGATTTGATTTCAATTGACATAATTATTTCTCTAGGATGTTAAAGCCTCATTAACCAAAGCTTCTTGTTGTTGATTGTGCAATTTATTTAAACCAACCGCCGGAGCAGCTGATGCTTTTCTACTGATTAGCTCTATTTCATTGGCATTAAGTCTATCTAATACTATTTGTAATCTATGACGATGGCTAAACCAGGCCCCCTGATTGCTAGGCTCCTCTTGGCACCATACAAATCTCTTAGCATTCTTATAGGGCTTTAGAAATTTCTCAAGTGTGTCATAGGGAAATGGATACAATTGTTCAACCCTTAGCAAAGCTACATTCTGAATTCCAAGCTCTTCTCTTTTAGACTCCAAGTCATAATATACCTTTCCTGAACACATAATAATCTTCTCAACCAGCTCAGGATCTTCATGTATGTCATTGATAACATACTCGAAAGATCCTTCAGTAAGACTTTCTATTGAAGAAACGGCTTTAGGATTTCTTAATAAGCTTTTTGGAGAAATAACAATCAGCGGCCTTCTCATTTTTCGAATTGTTTGCAACCTTAGTAAGTGGTATATCTGCGAGGGTGTGCTTGGAACGCATACTTGAATATTTTCGTTTGCACATAGTTGTAAAAACCTTTCTAGTCTTGCGCTACTATGTTCTGGGCCTTGCCCTTCATAACCATGTGGAAGTAGCATAACTAACCCTGAAAGCCTTTCCCATTTGTGCTCAGCAGAAACAATAAACTGATCAATGACTACCTGAGCGCCATTCACAAAATCTCCAAACTGGGCTTCCCAAATTACAAGACCGGAAGGCCTAGTAGCAGAATAACCATACTCAAATCCAAGAACTGCCTCCTCAGAAAGCAGAGAGTCATAAATATCAATAGTTGTATTCGCACTTTCCGCAATCTTGACTAATGGCATTGCGCCTTCGCCGTTTTTTTGATTTAAAACAACTGCATGGCGATGAGAGAATGTCCCCCTTCTAATATCTTGGCCAGTAAACCTAATTGGGTATCCTTGATCTAACAAAGTTGCATATGCCATATTTTCAGCAAAACCCCAATTAACTGGAATATTTCCTTCTGACATTTGAATTCTATCGGCAAACATTTTTTCTACCTGTCTCTGTAATACAAAATTCTTAGGAGGAGTAAAAGCTATTTGAGCAAGCTCTTTAAATCTATTGTGATTAAAAGTAGATTCAATTTCAGCATCTCCTTTTTGATTAATATAAGGTGTCCAATCAAACCACATAGATTCATTAGGTTGTGTTGCTAAATTATGAGCAACAGAGTCTCCATTCTCTATGGTTGATCTATACTTCTTTTCAATATCCTCACACTCAGATTGGGTCGTAACACCTGATGAAATAAGCTGTTCTTGGTATGCAGTTTTAACAGAAGGATGATTAGCGATCTTTTGGTACATCATTGGCTGGGTTGATGATGGATCATCCGCTTCGTTGTGGCCTCTTCTTCTATAGCAAAATAGATCTAAAATAATATCTTTTTTAAAATTATTCCTATATTCACAAGCTAACTTAGCTGCAAATACAACCATCTCTGGATCATCTCCATTAACGTGCAGAATTGGAGCTTCAACCATTTTTGCTACATCAGTTGCATACTGGGTTGATCTAGAGTCCTCTTCATTGGATGTAGTAAATCCAATCTGATTATTGACTATTACATGTATGGTGCCGCCTACCCCATAGCCTCTAGTTTGAGACATTTGAAGAGTCTCCATTACAACTCCTTGACCAGAAAATGAGGCATCTCCGTGTATTAAAATTGGTACGACCAATTCTTTATTTTCATCATTTAATCTGTCCTGCCTTCCACGAACTGATCCTAAAACCACAGGATCAACTATCTCTAGATGGGAGGGGTTATTTGCCAGAGAAACATGCACTTCCCCATTGGGAGTTAATATATTTGATGAAAAACCAAGATGGTATTTTACATCTCCAGAACTTGCTCCTTCGAGCTCAAAGTTTTCTTCAAATTCTGTAAATAACTCTTTGGGAGATTTTCCTAGAACGTTAACCAATAGATTTAATCTGCCTCTATGAGCCATCCCAAAACAAATCTGCTCAGCACCAAAGATTCCGCAGTTTTGTATCAAACTGTCAACCATCGGAATAAGAGATTCAGCCCCATCTATGCCAAATCTTTTCATACCAGGATATCTAGATGCTAGGAATTTTGCGAGCCCTTCCGCAGAACTCAAACGCTTTAGAATATATTTTTTTTCATCATGATTAAAATTTAATTTTCCTAAATTAGGTTCTAATCTTTTTTGAAACCAAGTTCTTTCTGCTAAGGATGAAATATAGTTATATTCAATTCCTAAAGTGCCGCAGTATATTTCCTCCAAGGCTTGAATAATTTCAGATAATGTTGCTGTTTTTTTTCCAATCTTTAATGAATCTGTTTCAAAGACATCTGACAGGTCTGAATTATCTAGACCGTGAAAGTGAATATCTAGGTCGTCACAATGACGAATAGGTTTTAAACCCAATGGATCCAATTGAGCCTTTTGATGACCTCTATTTCGGTATGCTTGAATTAACTGAATGACTTTTACTTGCTTTGAATTAAGCGGTTCATTAGTAGAAATAGACTTTATTGAAGGATTAACTTGCTCTTTTTTGAATTTTTCAATGATTTCTTTGTGCGATACTTCTTCTTGCGCCTCAGCAATACTGGGCAATGAATCAAAGTATATTTTCCAATCATCAGGAATTGATGATGGATTATCTAAATATGATTCATATAAAGATTCTAAGTATGAACTTTGAGCGCCTGCAGCATGAGAGGTCGACCAAAATGTCTCCATGTTATTCATTTTTAGTTATTAACTCGCTCCATCAGAGGCAATAATATTTTCTTTTTTCTTATCTGAGAGCAGCATTGACTTGATTTCACCAATTGCATGATTTGGATTTAAATCTTTCGGGCAAACATTTACACAATTCATAATTCCATGACATCTGTAAACACTAAATGGATCTGATAACCCCTCTAACCTTTCAGCAGTTTTGGTATCTCTTGAATCAGCAATAAATCTATAGGCCTGCAATAAGGCAGCTGGGCCAACAAATTTATCTGGATTCCACCAAAAAGATGGGCAGCTAGTTGAGCAACAGGCACATAAAATGCACTCATATAAGCCATCAAGCTTATCTCTATCTTCAGGTGACTGTAATCTTTCTTGAGCAGGAGGCTCGGAGTCATTTTGGAGAAAAGGTTTGATCTTATCGTATTGAGCATAAAACTCTGTCATGTCGACAACCAAATCACGAATTACAGGTAAGCCAGGAAGTGGTCTTAGTTCAATTTTGTTATTTTTAATTGCTTGAGAAATTGGAGTTATGCATGCAAGTCCATTTTTTCCATTGATATTCATTCCGTCAGAACCACACACACCCTCTCTACAAGATCTCCTATAAGAGATTGATGAATCTTGCTCTTTAAGAATATTTAATAATTCAAGCAACATAATGTCCTTCTCAGGTTTTTTAATCGAGTATGTTTGGGTATAGGGAAACTTATCTGTTTCTGGGTTGTATCTATAAATGTTTACATCAATCATTTTTTAATCTCAAATAAAAATTAATATGTTCTGACTTTTGGTTCAAAAGTTTCCACTTGAGCTGGCTCAAAGTTAACGTCTCTTTTGTTCAAAGTTTTTTTGGTTGGGTCATACAGAGAATGACATAGCCAATTTTCATCATCACGGTCTTTAAAATCATCTCGAGCATGTGCACCCCTGCTCTCAGTTCTCTGGAATGACGCTATTGCTGTTGCCTCAGCAACTTCAAATAAATTCTGAAGCTCTAAAGCTTCTACTCTGCTGGTGTTAAAAGCCATGCTCTTATCTTTGAGGTGAAGATTAGAAACCTTTTCACGAATGTCGCTCAAAGCAGCAACACCTTTTTCCATATAATCTCCTCTTCTAAAAACACCAAAATAGTTCTGCATGACTGATTGAAGCTCTCTTTTAACTTCAGCAACCTCAAAGCCCTTGCTTGATGAATTAATTTTGTTGAGACCATCTAAAGCTTGATTGATATCATCTCCATTAGCATCTGCAACTCCGCCACCTGAATTCAAGGCTTCTTGAATATGAATACCTGCTGCTCTTCCAAAAACGACTAGGTCCAGAAGTGAATTACCGCCGAGTCTATTTGCACCATGCACTGAGACACATGCAGCTTCACCAACTGAGAATAAACCGGAAACAATCTCATCTACACCGTTGGACTGGGTATAAGCTTGGCCATGAATATTAGTTGGAGTTCCACCCATCATATAATGACATGTTGGTACAACTGGAATTGGATTATATATTGGATCAACTCCAGCAAAAGTCCTTGAAAGCTCACATATTCCAGGAAGCTTTGCATTCAAAACGTCGGCACCTAGATGATCTAGTTTTAAAAATACATGGTCTTTATTTTCACCACACCCTCGACCCTCTAAAATCTCTAATACCATTGACCTTGCGACAACATCCCTTCCAGCCAAATCTTTTGCATTAGGTGCATATCTTTCCATAAATCGCTCGCCTTCAGCATTAATGAGATAGCCTCCTTCTCCTCTACATCCCTCAGTTACCAATGATCCTGCACCGTATATTCCAGTTGGATGAAACTGCCACATTTCCATATCTTGTGCAGGAAATCCTGCTCTCAAAGACATCCCCAAACCATCACCCGTATTAATCAGAGCATTAGTGGTTGATGAATATATTCTTCCTGCACCACCAGTAGCCATGACTGTGGCTTGAGATTTTAAATATGCAACTTCGCCAGATTCAATTGAAAAAGCAATTACACCAGTAACCTCCTTGGATTGGTTAAGAACTAAATCCACTGCAAACCATTCGTTAAGAAAATTAGAGCCTTCTTTAATATTGTTTTGATATAAAGTGTGTAGGAGCGCATGTCCTGTTCTATCAGCAGCTGCACAAGTTCTAGCTGCTTGACCCCCTTTACCAAAATCTTTTGATTGACCGCCGAAAGGACGTTGATAAATGCGCCCATTTTCAAATCTAGAAAAAGGTAGTCCCATATGCTCAAGTTCAAAAACAGCCTTGGGACCTTCTGAGCACATATACTCAATTGCATCCTGGTCGCCAATATAGTCAGAGCCTTTAACAGTGTCATACATATGCCATCTCCAATCATCATTTGGATCTGCGCTTGCAATCGCACAAGTAATTCCTCCTTGAGCTGAAACCGTATGAGATCTAGTTGGAAAAACTTTAGAGACAACCGCTGTCTTTAGCCCAGATTTAGCAAGCTCAAGAGAAGTTCTCATCCCTGAACCTCCCCCACCAATAATAAGAGCATCAAATTCTAATGTTTTGATATTTGATGAATTGTAGTTTTGCATATTACGACCAGATAATTAAAAGATAAAAAATAACGAGAAACACACCAAGAAAAATAAAAATGAATTCAAAAGTTTTTCTTAGAAAATTGGCATATGTTGAAAGAGAAGTGGAAATAAATCCTAGGGTCCTGTTTGTAAGATAATCAGTACCGATAGTCCACAAGCCTGCAAATGCATGCATGCAAGCCAACACAATAAAAAAACTTAATGAGAGCTTAAATGTGAAGCTTTCTGATATAAATTGAAAACTTAGCCTATCAGTGAATACGATTAACCCTAAGTATCCAAGAAATAACAAAAAGTAGATTGCAGAATATCTTTGTAGATACCAGATTAATTTTCCTAATTTCATATCAGACCCAATATTGTTAATAGAGCGATCACAAAAAATACAATTAATGCAGTTATTGCTGATGTGTTTGATGCAGAAAGAGTTTCGCTAACTAATTTGAAATCCATCAGCATATGTCGGATGCCAGCTATAACATGATATTCAAAAATTAGAATGTTAAAGAGAACAAATGTCCTTAAAAAAACAGATGAATTGAAAACATCTACGAATGATGAGAATGAATCTTGGCTAGCCAAAAGAAGATTTAGGATATAAGCAGAAACAGGAAGAACAAGAAAAAAAATTAGAATACCTGAAACCCTATGAGATATAGATAACAACGCAGATAATGGAAGCTGAATCTTAAATAAATTAATATATACTGGTTTTATAGACATTTGTTACTTTTGTGGTGCTTACTAGGTCTAAATTATACGTAATTTAAAAGATAAAATCTTACTTTTTTGATTTTTTTACGTGCTTAATAAGCCTTTTTTTCTTCTTGACTTGACGAGCAGAAAGTTCATTTTTTTTATTCTCATAAGGATTGTCTCCTTTTTTAAAAATAATGCTCAGTTCAACTCCATTTAAGTTTAATTCTTCTCTAAAAGAGTTTATTAGATAGCGTTTATAATTTGATGGAATTTTGCTAGCAAAATTTGAATGTATGATAAATTTTGTTGGATGAATACCTCCAAAATGCACATATCTCATTTTAATTTGTCTGCCCGAAATGCTTGGAGGATTGGTTGCGTTAGTAAATTTTAAAAGTAACTTATTTAACTTGCCAGTTGAAAACTTGGTTTTAGCTAATTTATCAACCCTGGCAAGGGTATTAAAAAGTTTTTTAAATCCACGTTTTTGCAATGCGGAAATCTCTACTAGAATTAATTCATTCAATGCAGAGTTTTGAAATTTTTTGGTTTCTTTAAGATTGGATAAACTATCTCCTGAAAGCTCATCGATTTTATTCAAAGCAACAACAACCGGCTTTCCATAACCCCTTATCAAATTTAAGATCCGAAGATCCTGATCTACTATTCCATCTGAAGCATCAATTAGCATTAAAACAATATCTGATTCATCGACGGCATGCATAGCACGGACATAAGAAAAATATTCAACAGCATGACTTTGTTTATATTTCTTTCTAATACCAGCAGTATCAATAAATATAAAATCTTCATCGTCAAACACAAAAGGAACATGAATAGAATCTATAGTGGTTCCAGGCACATCAGAGACAATTAAACGATCCTGTTTTGTAAATTGATTGATAAATGTAGATTTGCCTGCATTTGGTCTCCCAATAACAGCTATTTTAGTTCCTTGAAGGTCATTCTTATTATTTGAATCGCTTTCAACAAATTGCTCGGATATATAAGTTTGTAATTCCTTGATGCCTTGGGAATGCTCTGCACTAATTTCAAGCATGACGTCACAACCAAGCTTTAAAAGATCCTCTTTTGCATTTGATCTTTTTTTAATATCAATCTTATTTAAAGCAACAAAGAATTTTTTATTCATCTTTCTTATTGCTTGAAAGAGATCTATATCATCTGAAGTTAACTCCTCTGAGGCATCAATTAAAAATAAGATTAGATTTGAATCCTCTGCGGCTATCAGTGCCTGCTCAGTTATTGCTGCGCTGAATTCAGTGATCTCAGAGCCTACTCCACCAGTATCAATTACTAAATATTGTTGATCTTTTATAGAAGCATAACCAAAATTTCTATCTTTTGTCAGGCCAGAAAAATCAGAAACAATTGCATTTCTAGTTTTCGTAAGCTTATTAAATAAAGAAGACTTCCCTACATTTGGTCTGCCAAGAATTGCTATTGAGTTTAACATTTTGAAAAGGCATTTTAGAGTTGAATTGCAACTACATTTGATTCTAGATCAATAACATATGCAAAGTCTCTAAAAGTGACAATGTTCATTATAGGATTTCCTGAGACTTTTTTTCTGCCAACGGTAATTCCTGTCATCGGATTGATGGCATGAACATAACCATCAAGGTCTCCCACCAATAAAAGATTTTTATATGCGACACCAGACGATAACTGCCTTCTTAAGTACTCCTCAGAAGTCCATGAGGGAGAGAGATTAGCCAGAGAGAATGATAGGATTGATCCATCATGTTGAATAACCATAAT
>Ga0255783_10003888_pt1 | contig 13977 bp, 15 predicted proteins | sample 011ome_22_FD_179981 | JGI IMG/M metagenome (GOLD analysis project Ga0255783, IMG submission 179981) | Coastal salt marsh microbial communities from the Groves Creek Marsh, Skidaway Island, Georgia - 011507BT metaG (version 2) | ecosystem: Environmental > Aquatic > Marine > Intertidal zone >... | reverse complement strand
GTTGCATAATCTCCTGCGAGCCAGTAAATTTGTGTGCGGCAATTAGGATAGTACTATCAGGCACAAACATAGCATACCATAGCAAGTAACCCGCGGCTGACGTTGACTTACCAGTCTGCCTAGGCATTAGACTTATACTAAATCTATTATCGTGGTATGTTGATATTAGACGTTTTTGATATTCGTATGGCTGGTACAACATTTTACCTTGTGTAGGATGCTGTATGTAAAAGTAGTTGCTCATAAAATACTCTGGACCCGTTACAGGATCAGCACATAGAGCAAACTCTTGTAGTTGTTTTTGTGTAAAAGATTCTTTAGTATGTGGTTTCTTTACTAATACAGAATCTGTACCTTTTGCTGTTCTTGCCATACTAGTACTTATCTGAGTTTAAATTAGGTAAAACTATTTTTTATTACCAGGGCTTTTCGCCAGTCATATATGGCTTTGAGAACCATAACTTAAACCATTCAGGAGTGCCTGGTTCAATGTTATGTTTTGCTTGATATTCTGCTTTTTCTTGTGCAGTGTGTGTAAGGTTGCTGGCTTCTGTTTTAACTGAACCTTCACCTGTGTATTCTTGTAGTTTACCTTGGTTTAGACCTGTTAAACCTGCTAGGCGTTTAATATCATCTATCTCATCCATTCCACTTTTTCCTTTTAGTTGATGGTACTGGGCTTGATTTATTTGTATCGCCTGGCTCGCAACTTGCGTCATTTACTACTGTGGTTATATTAGTGCCTACTTGTTTACAGGCTTTTTTAACCATGTCTTGTTCTTGTTTTGTGTATGGTTGTGATAAGTTACTGCGTCCTACCCAACTTTCTGTATCCAGTTCAGGAATGTTAACACCATCTGATCCAGCAGTGGCCATCATAACACGATTGAGATCGTAGAATCTATCATTTGATGTAGCAAATTTGTTAGATCTATTTAGGGTGCTCTTTTGATCTGCTGATAGTTTGCCTACACGTTTTTCTATAATAAAATCTTTTGCTCTCATTCTTCTTCTATTATCTCTATAACAAGGTCGCTTTGACCTTTAATTAATCTATGATACTGCTCTGCTTTTATAAAATAAGTGTTGCCTTCAATTAGATCTTGTGGAAGTTCATTGTCTAATTGTAGTTGCCAACCTTGACTTTCTTTTACAATTATTTGACGATTATTAGCATCACGATGCCACACTAGATCTGTGTTTTCTACTGTGCCTTCAAAACGTCTGTATATAGTGTTGCCTATACGTGTTTCAAAGTAAGGTTTATTACCACCACTGACCACCTTTAACTCCTAGACTTTTATATCTTGGTGTACGGCAAGCCCAATAGCCTGCTTTGGTTTTGTCGTTCTTTTGTTTACATTTATGTCTTGCTACAAAACTTTTAACAGCACCTGGGTTTTTTGCTTTAACTGATAAGCCAGTTGTATCACCCCAAGACACTTTTTTAACTTTGCCTGTTTTAGGATTTTTAACATAAACGTAGAACTTTTTACTTCCACCACGTTTAGGTTTATTGAGTTCTACCTTCTTACCTTGATATTCTGCTTCTGATAGTTCATCATCAGCAAATGGTTGGTCTAACGGAACTTTATATCCATTTTTAAGAGTAACTACTTGACCAATGTCTGTTTCTAACAATTCTTGATCTTCCCAGTCTGGTGTATAGTTACCTTCTTTAACCTGCTGTCTAGCATAGTTAAAAAATTCAAAATATTTGTCACTTCCTGGACGGAATATGTTTTCTCTAATAGGTATATTGTTATCTACGTGATACTGAAATGCTTCACTCATCTTTGCTTTTTTTAATTTAGCAATAGCGTCAGTGTGCATTTTATCAACAACATCTTGTGCGGCAATCTGTGCGTCTTCAATGTCGTTTTCCTGATCTAAACGATCAACTTCACGTTGTAAATCCATAAGCATTGATGCTAACGGATCACCTTTAGCCAATGCTTGATATTTCTGTTTGGCTTTTTGTAATTGTATTCTTGTTTTAGTATCAAGTTTACCCATTGTGTCTTGTTTATCTTCATTGATAGGTAAACCACTTAAACGTTTAATTTCGTCAAGTTCTCTTTTTAGTAAATCATGTGTGCCTTGTTTAGTTTTTGCTAAGGCTAGTAAATCATCTTTATCTAGTGGACCAATACCGTTAACTGCTTTACGTGTTGGCATACCTAAATCAACCCATAACTTAAACTCCTCGTCGGTTGGTTTGTTGTATGGCGACCAGTCCATTGATACTTCTTTACCGTCTTTAGTAGCAACGTGTGATAGTTTTACTACGTCATCATAATCTTCTTCGTATGATGAGTATGTCCATCCTTTATAGCCTTCATTGACTGAATCTTCTGTTATACCAAAGCGTTTTTCTAACCAGTCTTTAGGATACGAATCTAAAAACTCTTCATAGTCTTCATCAAAGTATGGTAATGAGTTAGTAAAATCTTTTAATAGGCCTTTTTTATGTAGATAGTCTACAGCGTCAAGTGCTACTGCGTCTTGATAACCTTCTCGATCATCAAAGAATACTCTCAGCATGTTAAGGATTTGACGTGCTTCTTCGTCTTTTGGTTTAACGTCTTCTAAGCCTTCTTCTACTGGTTGATTTGATAAAGAAACACCAACATCAGAGTTGGTGCTTTCTTGTAGTTTGTTTAAGTGATCTTTAAGCGTTTTCATCTTTTTTAATTTCTGCAATCATGTCTTGATAAGCCGTCCAAAGGCCTTCTTCTAAGTTTTCTTCTTCATCTTCTGCTAAAGGATTAGCCGCTTTGTTTGCAGTTGCAGGATCTTGCTTTTTAGACTTATGATAATCAGTGCCACTTGGGACTGCGGCACTTACTGGTGCCACTTGTTCTTCTGGAGTATTATCATATTGCACTTCACGTTCTTCTTCAATTGCTTCTTCTTGTTGTACTGCTACTGCTTGTACTCCAGCCAATTTCATCATAAGTTTTAGTGCATCTTCTTCGCCACTAGCGTTAATGCTAACATTAATGTCTTCGTTCATGCTTTCTTCTACCTTATAAGTTTTACCGTCTACTTCAAATTCTTTTTTACCGTCTTTCTTAGCCTGTGCTAGAGCACCTGAAAATTCGTTGCCTTCTTCTACATCATCTTCAGACATTTTTTTATATTTGCCACCACATGCTTCTGCTACTTGTTCTTCATTTAAGCCAACTGCTGATAAGAATCTTGCTTTATCAAATCTTGGATTTTGTTTAGCAAACATATCTGCATGATGATTTGCTAGTTCTACTTTCTTATCTTCGTCTTCAATATTTTTAAGTAAGTCTGCTACCATTTGGAAATCTTTACGTGTAGGACCTTCTTCTAATTGTTCTTCGTCCATTGGTATGTCAACATCTCTTGATTCCCATTCGTCATCGCATTCTTCTTGACATGCTTTAAGTGCTTCTTCATGTTCTGAGCCACCTGGAGCAACCATTTCTGAGCACCATTCATCTGTTAGTTTGTTGTTACCATCACCATTGCATGTTGCTTTCAATGATGTAGGATCTACTACTGGACGACCATCAACTACGTTAACATGACATTGTACATGTCCATATCCTGGTTCACCGTCGTCACCAGTAAATTCATATTCAATTTCTTTGTCATATGATTCTGGGTCAAATCCTTCATCACAGTCTTCTTTGTCTTTTTTATGTGTTACATCATCAACAAAGTCATGTGATTTGTTGCCACCAACTTTCTCTGCTAGACCTGCTAGACGACTAATTTCATTGAGTTCATCTTCAATGTCAACTGTTTCTTCTGTTTCTTGTTCTGCTAGTTCTTTCTGATAGTGATCCCAGGCTTCTTCTTTAGTGTATATTGGATGGTTACGAAGTTCCTTGTTTTCCTCTAATGTATTTTCAGACGTGTTCTCGTCAAGTTCATCTTTGTCGTCTTCCGGGCCTGCACCATACTTACCGCTTGGTGCTGAGTGTTTGATACCTTTTTCAGTCTTTGTGACTGTACCGCCATCCGCAGTTTTATAAGTATCGCCCGGCTCCGCAAGTTGGTCAAAAGTTTTCTTATCACTAAATTGTCTTTCGTCTAACTGTTGGTTTTCATCAGTAACAAAATCTTCATATTTTTTAGCAAGAGATTTAACTGCTTCAATGATACTGCCACGTGGCTCTACATTTTCATATACAGTTTCTTCTTGCGTTTCTTTTTGTTTTGGCTCAGTAGTTAAACTGTTTAATTTAGCCATAATATCATAAATGTTGTTACTCATTGCGAGGATCCTTATTTTGCTTTTGGAATAGCGTTTTGTTTACTACCTACTGGACTGTCTGTTCCTTCAGGTACGTCATTTAATGTTTTACCAGCATTGCCTTCTGGAGTGTCGTCTTTTCCTTCTGCTTCAACTTTAGGAGTTGAAAGTTCTTTTAATAAAGGAGTACGCTCTGCATAGGCTTTACCAGCGTCTTGTTGTTCTTTAGTAGATGCATCATATTCTTTGTCTAGTACTGCTTCACCTTGTTTGTATTCTTTAAGTTCGCCTTCACCGTTTCTCCAAAGTTCTTCTGGATGATTTTGTGGAGTAACTACTATGTTACTTTGTGGAATGTCTGTTCTTTCAGCAATAAGTGCTCTAAGTTGATCAGCCATTACAGGATATTTTAACACAGCCTCTAGTACCCACACTTCAGGTGATTTCATACTTGGAAAATCAATGTGACTTTCTGTAATTGGTAATGATTTAGGTTTTGTAATACTGTCTAAATGATAACCTTCAAGACATGCTTCTAGGCAATCCATACATTCATTTGGATCACTGTTGGCAATCTTAATTTTCCATTCGTAAGTTTTTTGACTTTCTTGTAAATATTCTATAAATGTTTTCATATTTTTGTTCCTTATTGTTATTTATGCTAAAACTAGGTTTTTTACTTGTCTTTATTACCTAGAATCTGCTTCAATAACTCATTACGATCAAGTATTACTCCTTGGCCATCTTCAGCATCAATTAGTTTTTCACCATCAGACTGTTTTGTTTGATGATCTAGTCTTGCTTTTTTAAGTTGTAGATCAACCATTTGTAATTTCTTTTTAAGTTTTGCTTCTTTTGCTGTGATAGCATGTCCTAGCAAGGTTCCTGCTGTTGCTAAGATATGTCCACTATAACGTGCTTCTACATTCATACCTAGATCAATCAGATCCTGAAACTTTTCTTTTGCTAACGCACTTAATTCATCAAGTTCTTGGTCACTTGAATCTAAATCTCTAACACCTGGTAAGGCGGCATCAATCTTATCAATGGCGGCATCAACTTCTTGAATTAATGCACGATTTTCTTCTATAGATGTAGTTGCCTTAGCAGTACTTTCGGTGTCATTGTTTTCCGTATTTTCCTCTGCATCAGGCAAATTAAATAATTCTTCTAGTTTTTTTGTCATAGTAAATTATTTACCGCTTATATCTTACCGCTTAGTATTTTTAAAGATATCAAATTCAGTGACTACTCTGAATGTAATTCCATTTGCTTTACACCAGGCATCAGCCGCGGCCCATTTAGCAAAATTAATAGCAACAGCATACTTGTCTTTAACTGATCGTGCTGTTTCCATTGTGACCTGTGTGCTTGGTTTAATTTCAATCAGTTCTGTATGCTTTCTTTCATTTTTGTCTTGATACATTATTAGGAAGTCTGGTACATATACTGTTTGTTTACCAGTTACTGGATTCTTATAAGGTATTTTTAGTCCTTCACTTGACCATTGTATAACACTTGGATTGTTATCACAGAAATTACAGAAAGCAAACTCCCAACTTGAACGATATGTAGGTAGTCGTTTACCTACAAACTTGTCTAGATTTTTTACTTGATATTTTCCTTGTGCGTATTTGGCCATGACATTAAGGAAGTATTGAACGGATTATGTATTGACTCTGCTGTGGATTGTTTGAAATACCTAATAGACTTGTGCCTATTCTATTAAGATTTAAAATAAAAGTTAAGTAAGCGTTGAGTTCTTGTCCTTGCAACTGTTGGAACTCTTGTACCAACGTCATTGGATCTATTCCTTGTGCATCTGCTGTCCGTAATATTGCGGCCGCAAGTACTTTAGCAGTATCTTTATTTTTAGTATAATTTTCAAAAAAGCCTACTACAGCATCATTGGTAAACTGAGAGGCACTTATTGGGTCTCTAAAATAGTTATTAAAGAACGAGGAGGTTTCATCTATTTGTTCTTGAGGTAAATTTCCTGTTGTAGTAACGTCTGCCATATTATTCTCTATCTAAACAAATTCGTTAAACTTGATAAACTTGATCCCATGTTTGGAATACCATTTTGATTTGATTGTCCGCCACCTTGTCTAGGTATTGCTCTTGATTGTGATGCGTTCACAGAACTAGCAGTTGGAACAAAGAATTGACTAGTAGGATTTGATCCTCTAAGTATGTTTTGACCAACTTGAAGTGCTTCGCCAGTTGCTATTTCTTTAAGGTCAGCACCTTTCCAAGTTTGAGCACCTCTTAGTGCTGTAAAGGCCGCACCTAGATAATTGCCTTGGTTAAGATTAGTCAGTGTGCCACCAATTGTATCAACTAAGCCACCTGGACCTAAAATACTTCTTGTTCCGCCACCTAGTGAACTTAAAGGACTTGGTGTGTTATCATAGTGCATAACATTAAAGCCTTGGACTGTGCCGTTACTTACAGTGCCGTACGCATATTGAACTGCTTCATAGGCTATGGTCATTTCATGTTGCATTACATCATTAGATCCTTGCTGATGTTGGCCATGAGCAAAATCAGTAATGATAGGATTAATCAAGTTATAAGCACTAAATTGTTTCTGATGTAAACTATAAATTCTAATTGCTGTCAGATAAGGACTATCAGCCTTAGGAGAAAAACCCCATCCCTTTTGTTGTCTTAGACTATATTTGTGTTGCATTCTATACATTTCTTCTGAATAGTCTGCATCTCTATAGTAGTATGAATAGTAGTCATACCAAAAGTTTCTAACAACATCTGCTGAATCGTCGTGTAAGGTAAATCTTACAGGATCATAGTTAATTTTATCTTGTGCTATGTTTTTTCTATTGTAGGCATTATATGTTTTTTGTGTAATACTGAATTTAGGTAAGTCTGCTGTTTTAGCCATCATACCTATTTCAATTTGCTCATTCTGTGTTACTGAAGCCACGCTAGGATTTAGATCAAAGTACACATGAAATAAATGTGTATACTTTGGACTTAATCTATATAAACTGTCAACAAAGGTACGTTGGCCATGGCGATAGTCACGTAGGTTAGGACCTGTTAATGCTTGTTGAAAAAAGTTAGAAAATAAGCCTGCCATATAATTAAATATCCGTTTTAAGTATTTATCCATAAAAAAAGCCTGGGGTTTAAGCCAGGCTTTTTTAAATTACTGTTGTTAATTAGCCAGTAATAGCACCTACACCTGCTACTGATCTAACTAACGCTTCACCTACTGATGTACCTAAACCAGTACCAATTGGTGTTTGTACAGCGTTGTCGTATCTAATTTGTGCTGTGATTGTTACAGGATCATTAGTACTATAATCAACGTTATTGTAGTTAATGTCTTGTAAGTAGCAACCGTACATTTCCCAAGTTTCTAATACTGTTGCTTCGTTAGCACCGTTACCACCATCTAAGATTTCGCAACGTGTAATGAATTTATAATCAATACCTGCCGCCGCACCACTTTGCTCCATGAAGTCAAACTGTTTCTGAACTTGCTCACCAACAAGTTTAGCAACTTGACCACCTGCGTCATCACGGAACTGGATTGTTGATGCTTGCCATTCTGGACGACCTGCTAGGTAAACACGACTGTTGTAAATAGGTATTTCAATTTGGTTAAAAGCAACCTGTGGACGAGTAAAGTCCATAACTTGCTTGGTCATTTCCGTTGTTGGTTGACTAATACCAAAGTTTTCTAAAGTAACACGAAAGCGAAACTTTAATTTTGGCATTAACAAACCTTGTGAACTAGCACTTTGGTTTGTACTTAACGGTACCGTAAATTTGTTTAATGATGAAACAGCCATTTTATTAATCCTTTATACTTTATAGTATTTACCTATTTTTGGTACGCCATTGGGAGAATTTCTTCTCCCAATTATATACGTACTTTATTAATTACCTGCCGCTATATCACCTGGGTTTTTCAAACGTACTGGAATATAAACAAACTCAATTGCTCTTGTTGGTTCAATAGCAATATCTACATAAAGTTCGTTTCTAGCAATACGATCTGAAGTGTTGTTTGTTTCATCACAAACAACTAGATAGTCAGTGATACCACGTTTAGCAAGAATGTCATTTAATACTTGTTCAAATGCTTGTTTTACTTGGTTACGAGTAATTGTATCATTTGGTTCAAATATAAATGGTCTTGCAACTTTATCAAGTACCAATCTCAAGTAAGCAACTAAACGTGCCACGTTAACACGATCCATTGCTGATGTTTGGCTTGCTCTAGTCTTTTGACCATAAGCAACAATACCTGAGCCTGGTAAAACTGTAATTGGGTTAACCTTGTTCTCATACAAGATATCACGTAATGAGTTAGTTACACCAATACTCTTAAATGTTGAAGCGTCATTTTCATCAACCCAACCAATTGCAGTAGCGTTATCAATAACACCACGTCTTACACCTGCTGGTGCAAACCATGGGAACGATACGTTGTCACTTCTAATGTAAGTTCTTAACATCATATGTGAACTTGGAACTACAACTGTGTCACCTGCTAAACTTGTTGATAAACCTGCTGGATAGTAAACACCTAGGTATTCACTGTAACTTACAAGTCCATCTAAACTGTTGTCAGTAGCAAGTGCTGTGTTTTGAGCCCATGCTGTTAATGAAGTTGAACTTGATGATTGCTGTACTGGTGAATCACCAATAATGAACGCTGTATTTTTACGATCATTATTTAAAGTAATCATGTTTTGCATTAGTTCTGGATAACCAGGACATGCCATTAAGTTAAATTCAACTTGTTCTTCACGCAAATCTGTACTTGATGCAACAGCAGATTTAAGTGCTTCAACAACTGTGTTACGTTGTGCTCTTGGACCCATATATGGTACACCGTCTGCATCTAAGCCACTTTGTGAAACCCAAGCACCAAGTTGTGTTGGAGGGTTAGTAGCATCAGCGTGCCATGTAGGTTCAAAACGTTTTACGTTATAACCTGAACGACGTGTGTTCCATAACAATACACCTCTTGGATATAGTTGATAGTCTGGACAATCTTGATCAATATAATCACTATCATCTAAATCAGTAATTGCTGGGAAAGCGTCAGTTACTGGATCTGTTGTACCGTTAGTTGCCCAACGTGCATCTGCAAACAGAATACCATCTGAACTAAGTTGGTCTGTATTGTCAATCAATACCCAACTTGAACTTGCACCGCCAAATGCTGTTGTGTAGCGATAAATTTTTGGATAGTTTAACAACTCACCTGAATCAATCCATAAGTCACCTTGTACAAGTGCTGTGCCATCTGACTGTTGAACAGGTTCACTTGCTGAAATAATAGGACCGTTTGGATCAGTTAATGATAAGTTCATACCACGTGCATCGTTAGTTACGTTTTTGTAACCTTTCCAACCTGAACCATCATGTACCATGATATCAACTTCTGTTGCATCATTGTAGTACCATAATTGGCCTTTTGCTGGATCGCTAAACGGTGCAGTTGTATCTGGAACATAAGTTAATGCACCAAATGGACTTGCTAACCATCTTACGTTTGTAATGAGTGATTGTACATTAGTTGCTGTTGTTAAACCAGCAGTTGCTAATGGAGTACCTGTACCAACGTCAAACTGAATTGTACCACCTGCTAAGTGACTAATACTAATAGCACCACTTGATTCAATAGCGGCCGCAATATTTTGCAGACTTGCTGTTTGAACTGCTTCAACAAAATCTGCTGAAGTTGTGCCTGTTAGTGTTATTGTTGCTGATGTATCTGCTGAACCAGGAACACTTACTGTCATTGTGAATGTATCATTTGTTACAAATGTTAATGGTGAACTAGGTACAGTACCTGTAATTTTTAATGCGCCTACAACGTTTTTAACATATGGTTTAAATGTTAATTGTGGTAAGTCATCACCGTCTTGTGTAACGTCATACTTAACATACACAGTACCTTGTGCAATTTGTGTACCGCCACCTGTTGGATCTAATGCACCAATTGCGGCTGAGTCACTAGCATACAATGGAGCAGTTAATAAGTTCCATGTACCTGTTGCTGAACTGTATTTTTTAATACCGTGATTAGCACCATTGCCTTTTGTAGTTGTTTTTAACCATATACTGCCATCTGGTCTTGGTGTTGTGTCTGTTGACTTCCAAGCAGGCGGATTAGTATAGCCACCATAGTGTACTGCTGGTGCGTTGATTGTTTTGCTTACTTCACCTGATGCTAATAAGCCTAAAATCTCAGCACAGTCTGTTCCACTTAGTGGTGTTTGAATAATTGCTGTACCTGTTGGTACTGATGTGTTACCTGAAATTGCTGATGTAGCATCAATTCTAATTTCTAACTGACCAGCGGCACTTGCTGTTGCTGTAACACCTTGAATACTTGCGGCATTAACATCTGCGGCCGCTTGTGTTACTGTAGTGCCTGTCATTACAACGTTTGTTGTGTTAATACGCATCAATTGTCCAATAGCAAGTGTTGCAGGATTAGAAGCAGTGCCTCTAAGTGCTACTTGTGATGATTGCCAATCTTCACTACCTACTAATACCCATGTATTGTCATATTTTTTGTAGTAGATAGGATTACTTGTACTTGTTGTTACAACTGCATAGTTACCAACTGAACCTACTGATGTTTTTGGTGCACCTGCTGAAACATTGTCTGAATTGTTAATAATAGTTGGTGTCTTAAGTACGAAGCCTTCTTCCTCTTCCCACTCATATACACCCCAGTTAGTACTAGATAAGTCTAACCAGTGTGCGCCATCTGTTGCTTCGCCTGTTGGTCTAATGCTTGATCCTGCTAACTGTGCTAGGTCAATATTAGCACGTTGTACAATAACTCTGTTAGCAACACCTAATGCACTGTAAGCCGCGTGTAACCCATATTCGTTTCTTTCGTCACCATGTATTGGATTACCTGATGCGTTAGTTTGGAATGTTGGTGTGCCAAATAAACTTGTTAATTCACGTTGACTTGAAAGTGTAACTAATTTTTCAGCATTAGTCATTGTAGTACCACTAGCAGTACTACCGCTTGGGTTTGTTTTGTCTTGTGCAGTAGCAAGTAGGATATACGCAACTGTACCAACTGCGGTAGGCGTATATTGACTCTCGTCAATTACGGTTACTTCTACTCCTGGTGATGTTAAAGCCATGGTCTTTATTCCTTTTGTGTATCATCTTAATTTTAATGCGTTATAACTATTTATAAATTATGTCTAAAATTGCACTAGTTAACTGCCCTTTGAAAGGTATTATATTATAAATACTTTAAATGCAGAATAGACCCTTATGTAAAGCGTGTAAACACAGGCCTGCCGCGGTGAATTATATCGTAAAAGGCCAGCGTAGATACCGCAGTTATTGTGATAGTTGTATAAGGAAAGGGCAACACAAACGCCCTTTTAAACCTGCTTGGCTCAGGGTTGGATACAGAAAAAAAGAAGTATGTGAAAAGTGTGGATTTAAGGCTAGATATAAGGAACAGTTATCTGTTTATTATGTAGATGGAAATCTTAAAAACAACAGTATCAGTAATTTAAAAACTATATGTACTAATTGTCAAATTGAGGTTTCAAAACAGAATCTTGGCTGGATACAAGGAGATCTTGTTCCTGATCAGTAAAGCCAAAGAATGTTTCAACTTTAGTATATAAACTATCTAGAGTATCATCATTTTCAAATATACAATCAAACTCTTGTCCTACCCATGAATATTCACTTGGATGTATACCTTTATTCTCTAGTTGTCCTCTACTTAGAGCCCAAGTCATGTTACGCTTAGGTCCTTTATTGTATTGTACAGCCGCATCATACCAGTCTGGTTCAGGACCACGTTTAACTCTGACGCATTGTCCACCAGCGGCACGTATTGCTTTTAGTTCATTAGGGAAACGACAGTCTGTAATTACTATGTCGTCTGTTGATTGTGCTAGCCTGTTTTCTAAACTCGCAATCCACATGTCATCATGGAATCCGTTACGGACTACTTCTGTACCAAAGTATTGTAGTACCCACCTAGGAGTAAGATTAGGCATATCTAAGCGTTTAGCCCACCACGCATCTACTTGTTCTCGCCACAAACGGCTCTGCTTTGATCGTCCTTCTAACATTTCACGATCCCAATTGAATGTGGTCGCAACAGCATCTTTAAGGCTGTTGGCAAAACTTTCTCTTTTAAATCCGTGAACGTTAACTAGATAATCAGCAATGGTGTCTTTACCACTGCCCATGAAACCGCAGATACCTATGATTTTTGACATTGAAACTCCCGTTGAACAAATTATATTATATTAGAAAAACAGCGAGAAAGTCAACAGTTGATTAACCAATAGTCCAGGTTAAAGGTGCACCACCATCCATATATGTTGAAATTTCTTGATCTAATTTATCTAATAGAGTAAAGCCTTCTGTTTTTAGTGCTGTACCATTGAGTGCTGTGCCGCCTTGTGGACCAGCAATACTAGCAAATTTTTCACGTGCTTGACCAATTGATATCATGACTAAAGCATAGGCATAGTCTTGTATCCATGGATATACCTGAGGGTCATTTAATAACATTACGTTTGGTTTATAATTATATGTCCATAGCAATACAGATTCTGTTTCGCTTGAGTTTTCACCTTGCCATGGTTGCTTACGAACCAGTGTTAGTTTTTTACTAACCTTGTTCCATGTAAAATTCATGTGTCCACCAAACATACGCATAGCAAGTTCTTGATAACCTGTAAACAATTCGTAGTTTACAAGTCCGCCAACACGTCCTGCTACTAGCATATAGGTGTTTAAGTAGCCTGAAGCAAATGGTTCAAACTGACTAGCAGTTGTACCTGTCACTGAACCAATGCCACGTCTAAATACTTTTCTAATATCAATGATTTCTGTAGGAAGTATGTATTCTTGAGTTTCTGGATAAATGTCTAAAAAGGCATAACTTTCTTCAACAGCATTTGAACTGCGTTGTCTATAACGCTGAAATGCTTGTTTGATACCCATGTCAAAGTGTTCTTTGTCTGCTTCAACATCAACAATTTGATCACCTAGTCTTAAACGAATATATTCAATAATTTCGTTTTTCTTAGTAATTTCTGTAGGTAGTCCACTATCATCAAATGCTATAGGACCTGGGCCAGTACCCGTGGGTTGGTCATATAGGCTGTCTGTTGTTACAGATAGTGTTGCTGATAGATTTGGTTTAATTGTAGCCATTAGTTAAATACCTTTGTTTCTAGTATTTATGCTAATTGAACTATAAAACTTTTAATAATATAGTGTCAGTGTTAATACGTCCAGTAAGTTTAGTATCTGTTGTTTTGATATTTTCTAAAAACTTACGCAGTTGTACTTTGTTAGAACCTAAAAAGTCTTTTAACTGCTGTTCTGGTTTACGTAGAGTTTTTTGTACACTTTGATTTTCATCGTATCCTATGATACTTGTACCTTTAACACTTAACGTTGTTTGATGTGGGTCAGCAACATAGCGACCTAGTTTACGTGTTTTAACATTGTACACCCATAACTGCTCTGCTGTTAAAATGTCTACTGGATTAACGCTGACTAGTTTGGACTTACTGTCTTCTTTGAGATACTTCATCTTAGCAACTAGTTTTTCTTTTGAAGGTGCTTTACGTACTCTGGCTTTTTTAGTTGCTTTCTTAACTTGTTCGTAACTGTCTAAATCAGCAAATAATTTGCTATAAAACGTTTCAAATCGTTTATAATCCGCCGCTTTGTAGTGGCTATATGCTTCT
>Ga0255783_10003867_pt1 | contig 14032 bp, 13 predicted proteins | sample 011ome_22_FD_179981 | JGI IMG/M metagenome (GOLD analysis project Ga0255783, IMG submission 179981) | Coastal salt marsh microbial communities from the Groves Creek Marsh, Skidaway Island, Georgia - 011507BT metaG (version 2) | ecosystem: Environmental > Aquatic > Marine > Intertidal zone >... | reverse complement strand
AGTGTAAAGTAGACTTGACATACAGACCCTAAAAGAGTTCTAATGTGTGCACTGTAAACATTAAATTTTAATATGAATAAAAAAATTCTAGCCTCATCTTTGCTTGCCTTTAGCATTCACTCATCTGGTGATAGCTTACTAGATATTTATAACGATGCATTAGAAAACGATCCTCAATATAAATCAGCAGAGTTTTCATATTTATCAGGAAAAGAGATTAAAGTTCAGGGGCGTGCTGCACTTCTTCCAAGTATATCTATAAGCGCACAAACAAATTGGAATGAATACTATCAAAATGGAAATCTGCAAAATCAATACAATAACTTTAGTACCTCAGCTCGTCTTACTCAGCCATTAATTAGACTAGATACGTGGTTTAAATACAGACAATCTAAATTTCTTACAGATGCGGCAGAGGCTGACTTTGCTTACTCTCAACAATCACTGATTGTAAGGACTGCTGAACTATATTTTAATGTTTTGCGTGCAATAGATAATTTAAGTGCTGCAAGATCAGAAGAAAAAGCAATTAAAAAGCAACTAGACCAAATTCGGCAAAGATATGAGGTTGGTCTCGCGGCTGTAACTGAAGTACAGGAAGCACAATTGGCATTTGATTTAAGCGTTGCCTCTCGAACAAGAACTGAAGGGGAGGTCTTCACTGCAAAAGAATCATTAAATGCATTGGTGGGAAGGGAGATTGTATCTCTTGATGGCTTAGTTAATGATTTAAATGTTACAAATCCAGTTCCAGCATCTAAAGAGGAATGGGCAAGAAAGGCTGTAGAAAATAATTTTAGGTTACAAGCAGCCAACCTAAGAAAATATGCATCTAAAAATAATGCAAGAAGCGTTGCTTCAAACCATTTACCTAAGGTTGATATTGTTGGCGCTCAAACCGAATCAGAAACTAATCAATATGCCTATGACGGTCTGAATACTGGAGGCGCTTTTAATATTACTGTTCCAGATGAAACTCAGCGAGATACTTATAGCCTTCAACTCTCGATGCCAATTTTCCAAGGTGGAGCAGTTATCTCAAGAACTAAACAGGCTTATGCAGAGTCCAATAAGTCTTCAGAAGAAGCTTTATTTGCAGAGAGAAGCGTTATCCAGGATGTGCGCAGTCAATACTCTAATGTTGTAACATTAGTTGCAAACTTACGAGCTCAAAAACAAGCTGTAGTTTCTGCCTCAAGCGCGTTAGAGGCAACTAAAGTGGGGTATGAAGTTGGCACAAGAAATATTGTAGATTTGCTACAGGCTGAAAAAAATCTTTACAGTGCAGAACGAAATCTTGCTAATGCAAAATATGACTATTTAATCACAACGCTTCGCTTGCATTTAGCTGCAGGGACGCTCAGTCCTGAAAATCTAGTTGAGATAAATAACTTGCTCGGCTGAACAAACCCCTTTAAACACTTGAGAGCATTAGATTTTCTTAAAAGCATCAAATTTAAAATAAGACTTTACATTGTGCCCTCATTTTTTAAATCTGAGGCAGAGAACTATAAAGATAATCTCTATCTTAGGTGCAAAAGAAGAGATAGGTCTCAACCTTTTAATGAATGGTTAGATTTTTCAATAGAATCAATGGCTTATGAAGAACTCCAATCTGGAAACTTGCATCAAAAAACATATGAAAGAGTTAGTGGAGTTCGAGGAAATGCATGGGAGCTTTTCTACGCACAAGAAAGAATTGGTATTGAAAAATACTCTAAGCAAGATTTCTATGCTGCATTGAAAGAATTTGATGGAAAGGTAAATCAAAAAAATATGCTGCACGGATGAGCAAGTCACAGCAAGAGTTCGTAGAAAGACATCTGAAAAAAAAGGGCTATCTTCAGCAAATTCAAGCTCTTGTTGAGCGAGTAAATTTATTGAATACAGAGAATAAGAAAAAGTATCCATTAAAATTAGAACTTATCCATGGCTTTTGCTATGAAGAAGAGGATCCTGAATATTTTTTTACCTTAAGTGAAAAAAAGAATTGGCTCTCGAGTTTATGGAGACCTAAAAGAAAAATTACTGTTTTCTTTCATTATCGTGAAGATGGTGATTGGAAAGCCTATCCTGAACCTGATTTTTTTGACGACAACGATAATTGGAAGAATTGGAAAAATGGTGCTCGGTTGAAAGATGTAGCTGACCCATGTTTAGTAGCACAAATTGCTGATGATTTCACAAATCTGGAGGGTTTTGAAAGTAAGTATGCTGACACTAGTGGCTATCTCTATTCAACAACAAAAGCTTTGTTGAATGGAAAATCGATTTGGGATTGGGAAGAGTGGGATTCTAGATATTATATGAATGCTGATATAGATGAAGAAGAAGTAATTAATACTCTTAAAAAAATATTAATGAATATCACTAAGGTTGATTTTGATCGGAACAGCAATGGAAATGAAAAGTTATGGAACTTATAAAAACTATAGATTTTCTTGATAAACGATATCATTCAACAAGTAATTTTGATGACCAAAATCGTATCTTAAGTTTAATTTTGAAAGAAATAAAACGAATAAGAAAAGAGGAAGATGAACAAGAAAAAAATCGAGTCTCTTTGATGATGTTTGGGATATATATTTAATAATGAATAAGTCCAATATAGAATTTAAATACATTGGAGACATGCCAGTTGCAGATAATTTCTCAAATAAAAGCTCAATGATTACCTCTGCCTTAACGTTAAATCCTTCTTGCAATTCTTTGCTAGACATAAATCGACTCGGGTAAGGCATGCCTGAATTGCCAGAGGTTGAAACCTCAGTCCAAGCTATTCAAGAGTTTGCAAATCAAAATATAGAATCTATAGAGATATACAATCCAAATCTTCGCTGGAAAGTCGACTGCAATGCATTTAAAAACTTGAGCGGACTTAAAGTAAGTAAGATTGATAGAAGAGCAAAATATATTCTCTTCCATCTAAATCAATCACAAATACTCATTCATTTAGGGATGACAGGAACACTTAGAATTGCAAAAAAAGAATCTAATTTTTATAAAAAGCATGATCATGTTGAATTCATTTTTCAAAGGGGAAAATTAATTTTTAATGATCCAAGAAGGTTTGGTTCAATGCACTTTATTAAAGAACCATCAAAGCACTTCTTATTAGAAAAGCTTGGACCAGAACCTCTTTCAGAAGAATTTAATGGTGAGTACTTGTTTCAAAAGATTAAAAAATCTCTATCACCTATAAAGAACTCTCTCATGAATCAACATAATGTTGTTGGTATAGGAAATATTTATGCAAATGAAATATTATTTGATGCCAAAATTCGGCCTACAAGAAAAAGTAAAACAATAACAAAAAAAGAACATAATAAAATCGCTGCCTCGACCAAAAAAATTCTTAAGGTTGCTATTAAGGCTGGAGGGACCACGCTTAAAGACTTCTATCAACCTGACGGAAATAAAGGGTATTTCAAGATAGATCTAGCTGTTTACGATCGTGCAAATGAAAAATGTGTAAACTGCAAAAAAGAGTTAATTAAAAGAATTATCCAATCACAAAGGGCAACATATTACTGCCGAAAATGTCAGATCTAACTCGTTATTTTTTTTAATAAAGCAGCCTTAACATTAGGCGGAACAAAACGAGAAACGTCACCACCAAACGTTGCAATTTCCTTGACCAAGCTAGATGAGACATAAATTAAAGTATCTTTGGGAGTAAAGAAGATACTCTCAATATCCGGTGCAAGACTTCTATTCATGGTTGCTAATTGGAATTCATATTCAAAATCAGCAACAGCTCTCAAACCTCTAATAATTGCAATCGCATTGTTGTCTCTTGCCAAATCCACAGTTAATTTCTTCGAATATCCTAAAACTTCTATCTTAGAATTATCTTTAAAAATTTCTGAAATAAGCTCAATTCTTTCTTCTACACTAAATAAAGGATTTTTAGACTGACTCTCAGCAACCCCCAGAATGACTTTATCAAATAATGCAGCAGCTCTTTCAACAATATCTATATGCCCAAAGGTAATTGGATCAAAAGAGCCTGGATAGATTGCTGTTTTCATTACCGAATCATACTAAACATTCCTAATTCATCAAAATATTAGAAGATTATGTAAAATGATCCTCAATGGAGAGCAAAAAAAATAAAACTAGCAGCCTTGAGAAGATTCAAAAATCTAAAACTCCATCTGCGGTAGATGACGCGGCTGATGCGATGTCAAAATACTCAAACAAAAAGAAAAAGTATCAGATAAAAGATAAAAAATTATCTTTTCCTCCGATAGATTATGAAAAACCACCCCACTATTAACATTAAATAAAAAAGGGGGCTAAAGCCCCCTTTTTTTAGAAGATTGACACTAATTAAATCAGATCATTGTTCATAACTTTATTCCAAGCTGAAATAAAATCACGCTCAAATTTATCCTTAGCATCATCACTGGCATAAACCTCAGCCAATGCTCGCAATTGAGAATTAGATCCAAATGCTAAATCAACTCTGGTTGCAGTTCTAACCTTCTCACCAGAAACTCTATCAATACCCTCGTAGGAGTTTCCAGTTCCATTTGGTTTCCATGCAACTGACATATCAAGCAAGGTAACAAAGTAATCATTTGAAAGTTTATCAGGGTTATCTGTAAAAATACCATAATCATTATTACTTATTCCTAGCGATCTCATTCCACCTAACAGAACAGTCATTTCAGGAGCGGTTAAGCCCAGCAATTGGGATTTATCTAGCATCATTTCTTCAGCAGGTATATTAGAACTTGAATCCAGATAATTTCTAAAACCATCAGCAACAGGTTCTAGAACAGCAAAAGAATCAGCATCAGTCTGATCTTGTGTTGCATCGCCACGACCTGGAGTAAATGGAACTTCAGCTCCTGATGCCTTCTCAATCCCTACATTTCCTGCAAGCACAATTACATCAGCAATTGATGCGCCGGTATCTGAAGAGATCTGCTCATAGGTTGATAAAACTTTTGCGAGTTGCTCGGGTTTGTTAGCTTCCCAATCTTTTTGAGGAGCTAGACGAATCCTCGCTCCATTTGCCCCGCCTCTAAGATCAGAGTTTCTAAAAGTTGAAGCACTTGCCCAGGCTGTTTCTACCATTTCCTGAATAGTAAGACCGGATGCAGATATGGCTTCTTTAACCGCACTAACATCATAATCAGTGTTGCCAGCTGGAACAGGATCTTGCCAAATAAGCTCCTCATCCGGAACTTCTGGTCCAAGGTATCTTCCCTTTGGCCCCATATCTCTATGGAGAAGTTTAAACCAAGCTCGTGCAAAGGCATCAGCAAAGTCTTCAGGGTTCTCATGGAAACGTTTTGATATTTTGTTATATTCTGGATCCATTCTTAAAGCCATATCAGCTGTGGTCATCATTGTTGGAACTTTGACTGATGAGTCTTCAGCATCTGGAGCTTTATCTTCATCTTTTTGATCAACCGCATGCCAGACTATAGCTCCAGCTGGAGTTGTTGCTTGCTCCCATTCATAGCCAAATAAAAGATCAAAATATCCATTATCCCACTGGGTTGGGTTTGCAGTCCATGCACCTTCAAATCCACTGGTTATGGTATCGCTACCCTTTCCAGATCCATATGAGCTAGTCCATCCAAAACCCATTTCTTCAATAGATGCGCCTTCTGGTTCAGCCCCAACATTTGAATCAGGGCCAGCTCCGTGACCTTTACCAAAGGTGTGACCTCCTGCAACAAGTGCAACAGTCTCCTCGTCATTCATTGCCATGCGTCCAAAAGTTTCCCTTATATCAACAGCACTTTTTAACGGATCAGGCTCTCCATCAGGACCCTGAGGATTAACATAAATTAAACCCATTTGAACTGCCCCAAGAGGATTAGCTAAATCCCTTACTCCACTGTATCTCTCATTAGTGAGCCACTCTTTTTCAGCGCCCCAATTGATATCTTCTTCAGGAGCCCAAATGTCTGGACGGCCTCCTCCAAATCCAAAGGTTTTTCCTCCCATTGATTCAATGGCAACATTACCAGCCAGGATCAATAAATCTGCCCAACTAATTTGTTTTCCGTATTTTTTCTTAATTGGCCAAAGAAGCCTTCTAGCCTTGTCTAAGTTTCCGTTATCAGGCCAACTGTTAAGAGGTGCAAATCTTTGAGCGCCTGTACCCCCGCCACCTCTTCCATCTCCAATACGATATGTGCCGGCAGCATGCCATGTCATTCTGATAAAAAATGGTCCGTAATGGCCATAATCTGCTGGCCACCAATCTTGCGAATCCGTCATTAGATCGTTTAAATCTTTTTTAAGAGAATCATAATCAAGCTTTTTAAATTCTTCAGCATAATCAAAATCACCGTCCATAGGATCGCCTTTTTGATCATGTTGGTGAAGAATGCTCAGGTTTAATTGGTTAGGCCACCAATCCTTATTAGATGTTCCAGTCGAGCTATTTGAAGATAGGCTTCCGTGCATCACTGGACATTTACTTTCTGTTTCGTTACTCATAGTTTAATTCCAAATTAATGTTAAATTTTTACCGCAAAAGCTGTGGTATCAAATAGCTTACAGATATTATATGTATTGGTAAATATATAAAAAAAGAATGTTATATTCGATTTTATAAATGATAATAAAAGCCAAGTTATGCTTACTCTTAAACAAATTGATTATGCTTTAGCGGTTGCAAGGAATCTACATTTTAAAAAAGCTGCCGAGGAATGTTTTATTTCACCCTCAACCCTTAGCAATGCCATTACTGAATTAGAGGCTCAATTGGGCGTAAAAATTTTTGAAAGAAGCAATAAGAAAGTTATCGTAACAAATCTTGGGCAGGAGATATTAGACAAAGCAAGAAAAATAAAATTAGAAGTCCACAATATTCATGAACTTGCTCAGCATAACTCAGAGGGTCTCAGCCACTCTTTATCAATTGGTATTATTCCCACAATTAGTCCATATTTTCTTCCAATTGTTCTGCCTAAACTTCAAAAGGAATTCTCTAATCTGAAATTAAAGATAGAGGAAGGTCAATCTCAAATTCTTACTAATAGGGTGAAGGAAGGTGATTTGGATATGGCTATTCTAGCTTTACCATATGATGTTCAAGGCCTCCTAAGCTTTAAATTTTGGGAAGAGGACTTTTTCTGGGTTTCACATAGACTAAATAAGAATGCTGGAAAATCTGAAATCAAAGCATCTGAACTAGAGCATTCAGAACTGATGCTTCTTGAAGATGGTCATTGCTTAAAAGATCATATTTTAGACGCATGTAATATTTCCTCTCCATCTCAATATTCCCTCAAAGCTTCAAGTTTAAATACACTTATTCAATTAGTGAAAGGTAAAATGGGAACAACTTTGGTTCCGAAAATGGCTTTAAAAGAATTGGTCGGAAACAAAAAAGACTTATCTATTTCTCATTTAGCTGAGCCTGGACCGCATCGTGAAATTGCTTTGATAGCTAGACCAAATTATGCAGGAATGGAAAGTGTTGAGCTGCTTATAGATTTCTTTGGTAAATCCTTAAAAGAATTCGATCAAGTTTAATTCTGCTCAGGGAGATCTAAGCTATCTGTTTTTTTCCATTTGAGTGAAAAAGTTCGTGAGATAAACTTAGTAGCCTCCCCCCTTATCTCAATCACATCAGAGTAAATAATACCCATGTCTAATTTATAAGGTTTGTCATCTTGATCAAACATGTGGCTTGCAATGCAATATGTTTCTCCCTTATAAATATTTTCCTCCCATTCACCTTGAACATTCATCACTTGATGCATTGTGCTTTTATAATTTTCAAGTTGCTGCATTGCTGCTATAAAATTTTCTAAACCAATAATCTCAAACTCACCTAGCATTGAAAATTCATCCCACATAATAGAGCTCAATGAAGAAAATTTTCTTTGATCAATAATGGATGCATAAAGATTGGATAACTTTGTTGGGACAAGGTCTTTGTTCATGATTTTTTTACCTCTGAAATCAGTTTAAGTACCTTGTAAATATCATCAGGCGCTTGAACGAAGTTGATTGGAAAAACTTCTATTTCATCCAAACCAGCTGCCATAGATTTTTCCAATTCATTCAATGTTAAATCTATATTAGGAACTCCGCTATCATCAACACATGTGGGAAGTTGGCCTCGAATCCTTGGTTGGTCCTGCCTACCCTCATTAACAAAAGCTTCAACTAAGATATCTTTTCCCTGGGAAATGAAATCTCTACTTGTTTTTATTGGAATCCATCCATGCCCAACCTTAGCAATTCTTTGTGCATTTTCATGTGTCATTTTTAACCCGAATAATAATGGCAAATCTTGACCTTGAGCAGGTTTAGGATGGCACCAAATATCATCAAAATGAAAGTGCTTTCCATGAAAGGAAATTGGGCTATCTTGCCAAAGAGACTTGCATATATCTAAAGTTTCCCAAAATATTTCAGCACGATCTTCAAAATTAACTCCCGCGGTATCAAATTCTTCTTTTTGCCAACCCAAACCTACTCCAAGCTCTAATCTACCTTTAGATATAGCATCTAAAGTAGCGGCTGTCTTAGCAAGTAATGCAGGGTTTCTTAATGGTGCAATTAAAATTGCAGTTGCCAATTTAATTTTAGTTGTGTGGGAAGCAATCATGGTTAGCAATGATAAGGGCTCATACCATGGGGCTTCAGATGGCAGGGGGAATTTTCCAAATGGATATTTATGAAGGTTTTTTCCCATTACCACATGATCTGTAACACTCACAGAGTCAAAGCCTAACTCTTCACCCATTTGAGAAATTTCAATATAAGATGAAATATCTCCTCCATAAAAGTTTTCCAAACCGAAAAGACCTAACACTAGCTTCATAGAACTATCCATTTATTATTTATTTGATTGTACGAATATTTTTTATCTAATGCACTTGGGCTGGAATCAGAAAAAAAACCCATCACTGCCCAAGTCAGCAAAAAACTTTTAAATTCTAGGGTCATATAGGAGTGTGTTTTAACTATAAAGGAATTAAGATTAACACATGACAAATATAGATCAGCTAATTAATACCTTAACTTTAGATGAAAAAGTTTCCCTGCTAAGCGGTTTTAATTCTTGGTATACCAACAAGATTGATAAAAAAAATATTCCCAGTATTAAAATGTCAGATGGTCCTAATGGGGTTAGAGGTGACTCAAATTCTGGTAAGACTTCAGCATGTTTTCCATGCGCAATATCCTTGGGTTCCACATGGGATCTTGAGTTAATTAAAAATATTGGTGTTGCTTTGGGCGAAGAAGCGCAAGCAAAAGATGTAGATGTTCTGTTGGGTCCAACCATAAATATTCATAGGCATCCTTTAGGTGGGAGACACTTTGAAAGTTTCTCTGAAGATCCATTTTTAACTGGAAAAATTGCAACCAATTATGTTCAAGGCGTTCAATCTAAAAACGTCGCAGCGTGTTTAAAACATTTTGTTGGGAATGATACTGAATATGAACGTCATGCAATCAGCTCAAATATAGATGCGCAAACTCTAAGAGAGGTTTATTTGCTCCCATTTGAAATGGGCATCAAAGAAGGTAATGCAAAAGTTGTGATGAGTGCGTATAACAAATTAAATAATATATTTTGCAGTTCTCATCAAGAATTGCTGATTAATATTTTAAAAGAAGAATGGGGGTTTGATGGATATGTTGTCAGTGATTGGGGAGCTGCACTGGAAACAATAGAAAATGCTAATGGTGGCTTAGACCTTGAAATGCCTGGGCCTAGTAATGTTTGGGGCAAAACATTAATTGATGCCATTGAAGCAAAGAAAGTTTCAGAAGAATTGATTGACGATAAGGTGAAAAGAATTTTAACAGTTGCTGAATTCTCAAATCGCTTTCAAAAACCTGAAATCAAAGATGAAGAAGCCATTGATCGACCAGAACATAGATCACTGTTAAGAAAAGCAGCGGCTGATGGGATGGTTCTACTAAAAAATGAAGGCTTATTGCCTCTTAAAAAGGATATTAAAAAATTAGCAGTTATTGGTCCCAATGCTAAAGAAGCTCAAATTATTGGTGGTGGTAGTGCAAGCTTGAAACCACATTATCAAATTCATCCACTCGAAGCCATACAGAAAAGATTAGGGCATGAAACAGAAATCCTTTACTCAAAGGGCTGTCATACACACAAATACCTTCCAAAAATAAATGAAAAACTCATGAATAACAAGAACGGCTTCTTGGTTGAATATTTTGATGGAAATACATTTAATGAAAACCTAATCTCAGAAGAGCGACTTATAGGGAGCAAGTTTTGGGTTTTCGAAGGCTTTGCTAAGGATATAATCTCGAATGAAGATAGGCCAAATATCTCTGTAAAATTTTCATGTGAATATTCACCAGATATCTCTGGTTTACATGAATTTGAAATTTTTGGCATTGGGCAATGCCGCTTACTAATTGACGATAATGAGCTGATTGATAATTGGACCAGCTCAGATCAAGGTGAGGCCTTTTTTACTTTTAGTTCTGCCTCAAGAAAAGGAGTTGCAGATTTTAAGAAAGGACAAACCTATAGAATTGAGGTCCAGTATCACTTTGAAGGCAGTTTTCCAGCATTGTATATAGGTTGCCAAGCTCCTGACCAAGTAGATATTTTTCAAGAAGCAGTTGAGACAGCCGCCAATGCAGATGAAGTGATATTGATTGTTGGAACTAATTCAGATTGGGAAACAGAAGGAAATGATAGGGCTGATTTTAATTTACCCTCCAATCAAAATAAATTAATTGAAGCGATATTAGAGGCTAATCAAAATACAACTTTAATAATTAATACTGGTTCTCCGGTTCATATGCCTTGGGCAAATAAAGCTAAAGCCATAGTGCAAACATGGTTTGCTGGTCAAGAATTTGGAAATGCTTTGGTTGATATTTTATCTGGAGAAGTTAATCCATCTGGCAAGTTGCCAACAACCTTCCCGGCAAAAATAGAAGATACGCCTGCATACAAAATCTATCCGGGAAATGATTTACAAATGAACTATGATGAAAAACTTTTGGTTGGCTATAGATGGTATGAAAAACAATCCATTAAGCCATTGTTTAGTTTTGGTCATGGACTATCTTATACGAATTTTCAATATCAAAACCTAGAAGTTACAGTCAATGATGGTGTTTCAGTCTCATGTAAATTTGAAGTTCAAAACGTTGGAGATATTTCTGGATTAGAAATAGTTCAATGTTACGTGAGCTTTGCAGAAGCTCAGCAAGATGATCCCTGTAAAACTTTACAAGGTTTTGCAAAAGAGGAAATAGGAGCAAATCAGATTCAAAAGATAGAAATCATACTTAATGCTAGAAATTTTTCCTATTGGTCAGTAGAAACAAATACTTGGCAAATAAGAAAAGGCTCATACAGAATTCATATTGGGTCGTCTTCAGAGAATATCTTTTTAGAGGCCAGTATTAATCTTGAGCAAGCGCTTGCAGTTCTTTAGTTGTTAATTCAATTTGAGTAGCTTGAATGGAGCTGTTGGATTCAAAAATCGTTCTTGGTCCAATCAGCGGAAAAATTAAATCTGATTTGTGCAATACGTATGCTAAAGCGATTTGAATGGGCTGCACATTCCTTTCCTCTGCTATATCAAAGCAAACCTGCCTTCTTCTTAAATTTTTTTCATAATGCCACACCCTCATTTCCTCATCGAGAGTGGGATTAGAGAAATGCTCATTAGACATGACTTCTTTTTTCTTAATAAAAAATCCTCTAGCTTGAGAGGACCAAGGAAATAACATTACGCCCTCCTCAATTAGATAGTCTAAGTAACGATCATTTACACCAACACAACCAGGCCATACAGGCTCAATCATCTCAGCTAAGCTAAAATTGTTGCTGAGAATAGTAAAAGGCTCTTTAGAATTTTTAATTGCATAATCGCGTGCATCAGAAAACCTACCCATCTCCCAATTTGATGCGCCTATTAAATTAATTAATCCCTCATTCTTAATTTCTGCCAGCGCATCAATAAATTCGTCCACAGGAATGTCTGTGTTATCTCTATGCAAACAAAATATATCAAGTTTTGAAATCTGCAGCCGCTCCAATGACTCTAGTACTTGAGGGCGAATATATTTAGGCTCGCATTCTGGTGTATGAGCAGCCTTTCCTAAAACTATGACATCCTCTTCAACTTTCCTGGTATTAATCCAGTCACCAAGATACTTGTCTCCCATGCCATGGTTGTAAATAAAAGCGGTGTCAAAAATTCTGCCTCCAGATCCATAAAAATGATCAAACATCGTATATGCATGCAGATCTGAAATTTGATTATCGCACCCCATTGCTAACCTTGAGCCCATCTTATTTAGTCCAGGTAAGTCAGTGCTTTTAAGTTTAGTTTCTTGAAATAAATATGCTTGGGATTGCAAAATTGGTGAATTATTTATCCGGCTCTTTGGGCAATTGATCTTCATTTCTTGTCGCCACATGTCTAACCAAAACATATTACTTTGAGTTTCTGTATGAGAAATAAGATCTGATTCGATTCTCTGCTCCAAGATGCAAGCAGAAGCATGCTCTATCTCTCTGGTAAATAAGCCCTCATTATCGATGCACTTAATCTCTTGGCTGCTAACACCTTGATTTAAAAGATGAATAGAGGAATTGCCTTCATTGAACTGCCCACAATGCCATGGATCGGCAGCTGAAATAGAATATTGACCACAAGATATAATAAGATTATTTAAAAAATTTTCATTAATGGCGCAACTTATTTTTGCTTCAATTGAATCACTAAAAACTATATGTGCATGTGACTGAAGATCAACGCCTGTCTCATCTAGTTGGCCTGTTGCAGATATGCTTTTTGGCTCTGCGAAAGATAGACCCTGCAAATGACCCGCTATTAATTTAGCCATTGTCAGTGGATAACATCCTACATCCAATATAGCTCCGCCGCCTAGATTGGGATTTCTTAATCTATGAACCTCTGGAACATCTGCTTTAAAACCAAAAGAAGCTTCAATCAAAATTTTTTCTTTTGCATCAGGTAGAAAGCTTAAATTGTTTAAGATGTTCCTTGTTTGCGGATGGCTTCTATACATAAAAGCCTCCATCAAGAATACTTTTTTTGAATTAGCAAGATCTAATAACACCATGCTCTCATAAGAATTCATTGTAAGCGGCTTTTCGCAGAGAACATGCTTACCATTTTTAATTGCCTCTAACGCGTAAAAAAAATGTTCACTGTGAGGAGTTGCTATATAAATAGCATCTATTTCTTTGGAGGAGATAAAATCACTCAATCGATGATGCGCCTCCAGATGAAACTTGCTAGCAAAACTATCTGTTTTTTGGGGATTTCTTCCAAAGACACTGATTAATTTAGAATTTGTAGTCCCCTTAATTGAATAAGAAAATGCTGTAGCAATAGAACCAGGCCCAATGATCCCCCAATTAATTTGATGCATTACCTAGTTTTCTTGCCTCAATTTCATTAATTAGCTTTTGATGAAAGCTTTTATCTATGGGATAAAAGGAAACTAAAATAAAGCTAATAAAAATTCCTGTTAAAGGTATCCAGGTCATAATAAATTTTAATCCGGACAATGTTTCCACTGACTGAACTTCATTGGGCTCAAAACCGATTTGGGTTAATGCCATCCCCAATAGAATTGCTGCAAAAGCTATTGCACCCTTTTGAGCAAAAGTCATGAAGCCATATAAAGAAGACTCTGTTCTAACTTTTGTTTTCCATTCTCCATATTCGATTGTATCTGGAAGCATTGACCAAAATAATACTCCCGTAGCGCCATTACCGATTCCTATGAACCCCAACACAAGCAGTAACTCATTGAGAGATGCAATGGGATAAAAATAAAAAATCAAGAATCCTACCAATAGCAATACCATTGCAGCCATCCAAGAATTTCTCTTCCCAATTTTTAGAGCTGCATATGCCCAAAAAGGTATTGCTAAAAGAGCCGCCCCACTGCTCACTCCCAGAATTAATCCTTGGTACTCATGAAGATCAAGAGAATACTTAACGTAATAAATTAAATTGTTATTAAACATAATAGAGGTCGAGCCCAGAATTAAAATAGATCCAAA
>Ga0255783_10003859_pt1 | contig 14056 bp, 17 predicted proteins | sample 011ome_22_FD_179981 | JGI IMG/M metagenome (GOLD analysis project Ga0255783, IMG submission 179981) | Coastal salt marsh microbial communities from the Groves Creek Marsh, Skidaway Island, Georgia - 011507BT metaG (version 2) | ecosystem: Environmental > Aquatic > Marine > Intertidal zone >... | reverse complement strand
TCAGGCACTATCGATGAAGGCATTCTTAGCAATATATCTGATATAAATACTAAAGACCTTATCTCTTCATTGAAAGAGAAAGATTGGAAGAAGATGCGTCAGTGGGTTGCTAACAATGTTGATACTGATCCTCAAGGCATTTTCCGTTACATTTATGATTCGTTGCTTCCTGAGATTAAAACAATCCCTCAAATGGTTTTGTTGATTGCTGATTATCAATACAAGGCAGCATTCGTAGCAGATCAGGAAATTAACCTCACTGCTTGTCTAACTGAAATCATGGCAAGCATACAGTTTAAGGACTAATAAATGAAATGGCCAAGAAACGAAACTCAAATTAAAATCAGACTCGTTTTCAAATCAGGACACACGCATGATATGTGGATTAAAGATTTGAAAATGACACCCGAGGGTAATTTAGAGTGGGAACATCTTGAGGACGACAACTCTTTGCTTGAGTTTTCTCCCGATGAGATTGCTGCAATTATAAGAGTTGGTAGTAGGACTAAAACAGTCTGGGAATAAATTATGAGTTTTCTTGAAGAATTGGGACCTCCTGTCGAAGTAGTCGATGAGAAATCTTTTGAAGTAAAAAATAAAAAGATAAGTCCGTTTGATTTTGCTAACAGTATCAGTTTCACAAAAGAGAATCTTATCGTAGACGAAGCTACAGAGAAAGAGTACAATCCTTTCATTGTGAATCGTGCGCTAGGATTTTCTGCTGATACTACTATCCCTGCAAACGAAATGAACTCTCGTCCCCACATAGATAGTAAGATGCAGTATGACTTTCTATGTGCGGTCGTTCGCAAAAGTAAACGATACAACAAATGGATTAAGTCTGAAGAAGAAAATTTAGATGCAGTTCAAGAATATTTTGGTTATAGTTTCAACAAAGCGAAAGAAGCCTTGAGAATTCTATCTGATGACGATGTTCTCAAGATTAAAGACTATCTTGCCAGATCAAAGGGTGGTAATCTGTAAAGTTATAAATACAATCAGTTGTAATTATAATAATAAGGTAGATTGAAATGACTGACCAAGATGATTTCTTTAACATTGATTACGAAGGCTATGAACCTTTGGAAATCCTGTTAGAAGATCCTGAAAACTTCTTAAAAATTAAAGAGACTCTTTCTCGTATAGGAGTGGCGTCAAAAAAGGACAATACTTTATATCAGTCCTGCCATATCCTACACAAGCAAGGTAGATACTTCATTACCCATTTTAAAGAGCTATTTGCCCTTGATGGTAAAGAAGCAGATTTTACTGAAAATGATATCGCTAGAAGAAATACGATAGGCAAGCTCCTACAAGAATGGGGCTTAGTTAAAATTAAGAATGACGTTGACCTAGTAACTTGTCCTATGAGTCAAGTTAAGATTATTTCATACAAAGATAAAAAAGACTGGAACCTAGTTCCTAAGTATAACATAGGTAAGAAGCGATAGATTATGCTTAACAATAAGCGAGTGTTTCCCTACTTGTTGCTTTTAGGACAAGTAGTGGCGATACTTTCAACGAGTTTAATGCTCAATGCTACACCATGGCAATGGGCAATAACTCTTGGCGTTTATTGTTGTATGATGATTAGTGTGACTATAGGATACCATCGTCTAGCCTCTCATCGTGCGTTCAATTGCCCTCCTTGGCTTAGAAACATACTTCTATTTTTTGCTGGCATTCCATTCTATGGGCCTGCGATGGTATGGGTAGCGAATCATCGTGAGCACCATAGATACTCAGACACAGATAAAGATCCTCACAGTCCTCACTTTAAAGGCTGGTTCAGAAGCTACTTTCTACAAGTTTTATCGCCAATACAATTGAAGTATGTACGAGATTTATTAAGACAGGATGCATACAGAAAGCAGACTAAGTATTACTGGCACATCATAGCAGCGTATGCAGGTATTTTATATTTAATAGATCCGTTTGCTGTTGTATATGCTTATCTAGCACCTGCAGGATTCAGTAAACTCATAGGAAGTTTTGTGTTCAGTTACTCACACAGAAACAGAGTAGCAAATGATGACTTCTGGCTAGGTATGCTAACTTTTGGCGAAGGTTTTCACAAACTGCATCACGAAAAAGCAGCCGTACACAGATGGCATAAGTATGATTTAGGTGGAATGTTAATAGAAACTATTGACAACACAAAAAAAGTTTAGTATTATAGTTAAATGATGTATAAATAACAGTGCTGATGGCAAGTCGTCAGTGAAGTCCGTCTAGTCTATAGTAAGGATAGAGCGGGCTTGTTATTAGCACCACCCGAGACGCCGCAAGGGTCTCACACATAAAACTCGCTTAATAGGAGAAGCAAAATGGTAACTCGTAAGTTTACTGCGGCAGATGTCGCTGATATTTTTGATAATGTTCGTCCATTCACAGTGGGCTTTGATAAGATGTTTCACAACTTGGAAACTGTTTCCGAGATCGCAAGCAACTATCCCCCCTACAACATTGTCAAAACTACAGATGAAGAGTTTGTCATCGAGATTGCGGCTGCTGGTTTTACAAAGGATGAATTCAACATCCATGTAGTACCAGAAGGCAACAAACTTGTTGTACAAGGTGTTCAAGATCGTGGAGAAGACAAAAAAGAGTACTATCACAAAGGAATTGCAGCACGAAACTTCACTCGTACTTTTGCATTAACAGAAGATGTCGAAGTGACAGGTGCGGACTTCGTTGATGGTATGTTGAATATTTCTCTTGTAAGGATTATACCTGAAGAGAAGAAACCCAAAGAGATCAAGGTGAAATAAAATGGAATTGAAAGGCTCACAAACTGAACAAGCACTCAAAGATGCATTTGCAGGTGAAAGTAAAGCGAATAGACGGTATCTGTATTTTGCTACTATGTGTGATATTCAAGGCGAGCCAGATGTTGCAGCAATATTCCGTAGTACGGGTGAAGGCGAAACAGGTCACGCACACGGACACATGGAATATCTGATTGATGGAGGCAGCGGCGACCCAGAAACAGGGTTGCCCGCTGCAACTGTTCGAGAGGCGTTAGAGTCAGCAATTGCTGGAGAGACACACGAGTATACTGATATGTATCCTGGTATGGCTAAGACAGCAAGAGACGAGGGCTTTGATGAGATTGCAGACTGGTTTGAAACTCTAGCAAAAGCAGAAAGAAGCCACGCTAATAAATTTAAGAAGACACTTGATAGCCTAGAAGGCTAAAGGAAGTTATATTATGGCCGATGTACAAATTATTAAACTCTCTTCAGGAGAAGACATCATTGGTGCTGTCACCGAGGTAACTCTCGAAGCAGGTCGAATGATTCAAATTGAAAAACCATGTTATATCATGATGCGTCCTAAACCTGAGAATGAGAACGAATTTGTACTCGGCCTCACTCCTTACGCTCCTTATGCGAAAGGACATGTAGTACCAATCATGCCCGCTCATGTAGTATCTGTGTTTACCCCTAGTACAGACTTGCTCAATGCATACAATCAACGATACGGCAGTGGTCTAGTAGTACCAGACGATAACATCGCAAAAGCACCACCTAAGCAAATCATTACAGGTTAGATTGTGAAAATTTTTGTTTCACCTACCAATACAAAATTTATAATAAATGATAGGTCAGATGTAATTTATGATGTTCTTCAAGAAAACTCTTTTTTTGATGCTCATAATATACAAGCGGCTATAAATCATCTTAAAGATAATACAGGAATTGTTCTAGACATTGGTGCAAATATAGGTACATTTTGTTGTGAAATAGCTTCGATATTTCCTAGTTACACAATACATGCATTTGAGCCAGTGTCTCTTACTTTTTCTGAATTAGAGGAAAACATAAAACTAAATAATTTTAAAAATATTGTAACTCATAACATAGGGATCTCTGATAACTCAGGAGTAGTTGAAGGACAAACTCCACACATAAAAGGTTCTTTTGGACATATCACTCTTTCAGAACAAGTCGAAAAACTTCGATCTAACAATGTTATACATAATAAGACTTCATACAAAGTTGCTACGCTAGATTCTTTTAATTTTGAAGACGTTTCTTTGATTAAAATAGATGTAGAGGGAATGGAATATGAAGTATTTTTAGGAGCAGTTGACACAATAAAAAAGTGCCGGCCTGTTATAATTTTTGAAGCATGGAATAGAGATTGGTTTTATGAGAAAAGAAAAAAACTTTTAGAATTTGTACAAAGTTTAGACTATACAATAACCCCTATGGGCGATGATAATATAGCTATTCCTAAGCAAATCATTACAGGATAGATTATGTACGAATATAGAGCAACAATAATTAAAGTAGTAGACGGTGACACTGTAGACGTTGACATCGATCTAGGGTTCGGTGTATGGTTGAAAGATGAACGTGTACGCATCATGGGCATCGATACACCAGAGTCACGCACTAGGGACAAGGTAGAAAAGAAGTTTGGTTTAGCTGCTAAAGCTAGATTGAAGTCCCTGTTAGGCAAGACAGCGGTGCTAAAGACGAGAGTGGCAAAAGACGGCGAGGACATGAAAGGTAAGTTCGGTCGTATCTTAGGCGACTTCGAAGTCTACTATGCAGCAGAAGACCGATACTGCCTAGCCGGTGAGGTTCTAATCAAAGAAGGACATGCTGTACTGTACGAAGGTCAATCTAAAGATGATGTACAGGAACAACACATGGTCAACCGCCAACGACTTATTGCCGAAGGGGTAGTATCCGTCTGATTTTTCTCTACGTGCGTATAGAGTTTTTGAACGATCGATATAACTTGACATTCTTTTTTCTTTATGTTATGATTTTATTTAATTTATTATTAGTAGGTGAAAACATTGAAGCCAGATGTAAAAGAATCAGCAGCATACGATAATTATCTCGAAAAAGATGTGCGATTAAATGACGATTATACTATGTCACTTGATCGCTTTTTTGGCGATGAGATTCCTGTGCCCCTTCCTCCTAAAGTCAAGACTAAAGAAGAAGTGGCAGGCGTCTATAAAGTTCTTTATGTTCATTTTCGCAATGTTGATGACATGGCAGAATTTTGTGAATTGATTGGACAAATGATAGATTATAAGACCAAAGTTATAAACTATCCCGCAGAGCCAGAAGTAAAACTCTTTGAAGATGAAGAAACTACAGTAAAGATTGACAAATCTCTTCTAATTCCAAAAACCACTGTAAAAGATACTTCTAAACTAGAAATAGAGATAGAAGATGCGGTTGTCGATGTCAATTCAAAATGGAAAGATCATTGGATTGATATGCCAGAATATGAACAAAACGATGCTCCTGCATTTAGAACTATTCATGTTCATTTTAGAGATGAAGAGAATTATCAAAAGTTTGCTAAAATTATTGGTCAAGAGTTGACAGCTAAGACTAATTCGACTTGGCATCCACGACTCAATGTTACTAAAAATATGTTACTTAGATGGGTAGATGAGGCTGAACCCAAGCCCTTGCGACATCCTATGTACATTGTTTCTAAAGGTCGTGCTGATACAATGATTACTTCAAGATCATTGTCTCGTATGAAAATTCCACATTACATAATCATTGAGCCACAAGATGAAGCGCCGTATGAGGCTGCATTAGATAATTTTGGTATTCGTGACTATGTGACATTGCTAGTTGCTCCATTTTCTAATCACGGAGATGGTCCTGGTCGTGCTAGAAACTGGGCATGGGATCATTCTATCAGTATGGGAGCAACATGGCATTGGGTACTTGACGACAATCTAGCAGACTTCTATCGCTTGCATCAAAACGAAAGAATCAGATTTGAGAGTTCTACTGGTTTTCGTGTGATGGAAGATTTCTGTGACAGATACGAGAATGTTTACATTGCAGGACCTCAATACAGATTCTTCATTGCTCCGAATCAATCGTATCCTCCATTTGTAGCAAACACAAGAATTTATTCTTGTCTGTTAATTCGCAATGACTGCAAACACAGATGGCGTGGCAGATATAACGAAGATACTGATATCTGTCTCCGAGTAATGAAAGACGGCGATGTATGTCTGCAATTCAATGCCTTCATGCAAGGTAAGATGGCAACACAAACAGTAGCTGGTGGTAACACAGCAGAGTTCTATCATGCAGAAAACAGTGAGGCAATTAATGAGGAAGGCTATAACACAGATGGCACAATCAATAAGTCTCAGATGCTTGCAGATATGCATCCCGATGTTGCTAGGGTTGTATGGAGATATGGACGATGGCATCATCATGTAAATTATAATCCATTTAAGAAAAACAAATTGAAATTGAAAAAGAACCTCAATTTGCCTAAAACAGTTAATACCTACGGAATGATACTGGACAGAAATTTCAAGGGATGATAAAAGACTTGACAAATAACTCCCTTTCATGTATGATAGTCTAAATGATAGGGAGTTATTATGTTTTACACTTACGCTAGACACTACGGCAACAAAATTCTTTACAGAGGCATTAGCGAGAAAGGCAACAGAATTCAAAAGTCTGATGAATTCTCTCCTACTCTGTTTGTTCATTCTGATAAGCCAAGCGAATACCGATCCATGACAGGCGAATCTGTTTCGCCAATAAAATTCAGCACCAACAAAGAAGCCTCTGAATTTGTCGATAACTACTCTGATGTTTCTAACTTTCCTATTTACGGTCAAACGCAATATAACTATCAGTATTTGACAGAGAAGTTTCCTGAAGCTATTCAGTGGGATCAATCTCAAATCAAAATATTTTCACTAGATATTGAGACAACAACTGAACATGGCTTTCCTGATGTGTTCAATCCTCTTGAACAAGTAACATTGATTACGGTACAAGACGCATACACCAAAAAGATCATAACTTGGGGTTGCGGCGAATATACTCCTACTGAACATACTGAACATCTAAATGTAGATTATCGATATTGCTCAAACGAAAAAGATTTGTTGCAACAATTTTGTAATTGGTGGGCAAACAATCCTCCTGATGTTGTTACTGGCTGGAACATAGAACTGTTCGATATGCCGTATCTTGTTGTCAGAGTAGACAAACTCTTCGATGAGAAAATGAAAAAAGCATTTAGCCCCTTTAATCTTATTAACAAAAAAATTGTTACAATGGGCAATCGTGAATATATGAGATATGATATATGGGGTATTGCTCAACTTGATTATCTCAATCTCTACAAGAAATTTACTTATATTACTCGTGAATCTTATAAGCTAGACTTTATCGCTGAAGTCGAACTTGGACATAAAAAGCTAGAAAATCCTCATGAGTCATTCAAAGATTTTTATGAGAAAGATTGGAATCTGTTCGTAGAATATAACATCATAGATACTGTACTTGTTGACGAGTTAGAAGACAAACTCAAATTGATTGAACTTTGTCTGACTATGGCATACGATGCTAAGATGAACTACTCTGATGTGGCCTCGCCAGTAAAGACTTGGGACTGCTTGTTGTACAATCATCTGTGGGAACAGAAAGTTGTATTTGGTCAAAAAAGCATGAAACAAAGCAGAAGTATTGCTGGTGCCTATGTGCAAGAGCCTGTTCCTGGTCAATATGAATGGGTAGAAAGTTTTGACGCCACTTCCCTGTATCCTTCTATCATCATGCAGTATAATATGTCACCAGAAACTCTCGTGCAGGGAGAGATATATGATGTGACGGTGGACGGCATGCTTGAAAGAAAGTATGACTTTGATGGTAAATACGCTGTAGCTGCAAACGGTCAGTGTTTTACTAGAGATAAACTAGGCTACATGCCCGAGATTGTACAGAAGTTTTTTGACGACAGACAAAAATATAAAAAACTGATGAAGACAGCCGAGCAAAATTATGTAGACACGAAAGATCCCAAGTACAAGAATGAGATTGCAAAGTACAACAACTTTCAAATGGCGAGAAAAATTCAGCTTAACTCTCTTTATGGTGCGATGGCAAACGAGTACTTTCGATTCTATGATGACAGAATTGCAGAAGGTATCACTCTCACTGGCCAGTATATCATTCGTGCTACCGCTTCTGCGCTAGATACTTTCGTAAATAAGATTGTTGGCACTAAAGATGAGATGTACAGTTTTTATTCTGATACTGACTCATGCTACATCACACTCAAAGCTGTGGTAGATAAGTTTTTTGCTGATAAAGACAAAGACAAGTTGATTGACATTCTAGACAAGATTGGTAGTGAGCAGATAGAGCCTTGCATATCAAAGGCAATGGATTCATTAGTAGAATATACTCATGCTTATGAGAAAAAAATATTCTTTAAGCGAGAAGCAATTGCAGACAAGGCAATTTGGATTGCTAAAAAGCGTTATGCAATGACTGTGTATGATGATGAAGGCACAAGATATACAGAACCAAAGCTAAAAGTCATGGGTCTTGAGATTGTTCGATCTTCTACTCCTGCGCCAGTTCGAGAGAGTTTAAAGGAAGCAGTTAGGCTTACTCTCACTACCGATGAAAAGACTTTGCAAAACTTTATAGAAAAGACTCGCAAAGACTTTAAACAAATGAGTGCTGAAGATATTGCTTTTCCTAGAGGCTGCAATAATTTACAAAAGTATACTAGCAACTCAGACATTTATGCAAAAGGCACCCCTATGCATGTTCGTGGCAGTCTTCTTTATAATCATTATCTGAAAAAGTATAAAATAACTCAAAAATACGAATTGATCCAAGAAGGAGATAAAATTAAATTTTTGTATCTAAAAGAACCCAACACTTTACGTGAGAATTGTATATCTTTCAATAGCAAAATACCACCAGAGTTTGATATACACAGATATATAGATTACGACTTGATGTTTCAAAAAGCATTCTTGGATCCAATGGACACAATTGTAAAGTCTCTCGGGTGGGAAACAGAATATAAAAACACTCTTGAGGACTTATTTTCATGAACGTAGCAATTATTGGTCACGGCTTTGTTGGTAAAGCTACAGAATATCTTTTACAGAAAACAAATTGTAATATTCAAATTCATGATCCAGCAAAAGATTTATATTGTGATTTTGATTCAGTAGAATATGCGTTTGTCTGTGTTCCTACTCCTACTACAGGAAACGAGCTAGACATTAGCATACTACAATCAGTTTACGAAGAGTATAAGGACGTATGTCAGCTAGTTATTCGTAGTACTATCGGACCTGAGCAAGTAGAACTGTTTCCTCAAGCGTACATTATGCCGGAGTTTCTAAGAGAAAGATGCTGGAAAGTTGACGTTGACGATCCTCAGTTGCCTTTGATTATCGGCATGAAAGAAACTGACGATGAACTAGTAGAACTGTTTGAGAATGTAAACAAGCCCGTGAATATTTGTCAGCCGAAAGAAGCAAGTATGTTCAAACTGATGCGAAACGCAGCACTAGCAATGCGAGTAGCAGTCGCTAACGAATTCTATGAAATATGTCAGAGAGAAAACGTAGATTATTCCTTTGTGTCTAATCTTCTATCCCAGGATTCTTGGACAGGAGGAACTCATTGGGACGTTCCTGGTCCAGACGGAAAATTAGGTTTCGGTGGTAGTTGTTTTCCTAAAGACTTGACACATATGAAAACTCTGTGTTATAATGATTTAAATATTTTTGACACAGCTTTAAAAATTAATGATGAACGGAGAAAGTAAATGAGCTTAATGGAAAGATTGAAAAAGAATAGCACGATTAAAGATACAGCTATTCTAACCGAATCAAAATTCTTCACTACAAAAGATTTGATTCAAACATCAGTGCCTGCCTTGAATGTAGCACTCAGTGGTCGCCTAGACGGTGGTCTTACTCCTGGACTTACAGTATTCGCAGGTCCTTCGAAGCACTTCAAGACAGCGTTCTCTCTTTTACTTGCGAAGTCTTATCTAGAGAAGTATGACGATGCTGTTGTTTTGTTCTACGATTCAGAGTTTGGTACTCCTCAGGCATACTTCGACACTTTCAACATCGATACTAGCCGAGTTGTTCACACTCCTATCACAGACATTGAGCAGTTGAAGCACGATGTAATGTCTCAGATGAATGGCATTGAACGTGGTGACCATGTGATTGTGATTGTAGATTCTGTAGGTAATCTGGCATCGAAGAAAGAAGTTGAAGACGCACTTGACGGTAAGTCAGTAGCAGACATGACACGAGCAAAGCAGATGAAGTCACTGTTCCGAATGGTTACTCCTCATTTGACAATCAAAGACATTCCTATGGTAGTTGTGAATCACACTTATCAAACTATGGAAATGTTCAGTAAGGCAGTCGTATCAGGTGGTACAGGCATCTACTACTCAGCAGATAACATCTACATCATCGGTCGTCAGCAAGAAAAGACTGGTCAAGACTTGACAGGCTATAACTTTATTATCAATGTTGAGAAGTCTCGTTTCGTTCGTGAGAAGTCTAAGATTCCTGTTGAAGTATCATTCGAAGGTGGTATCAGCAAGTGGTCAGGACTTCTTGACATGGCAATGGAATCAGGTCATGTTATCAAGCCAAGCAACGGTTGGTATCAGAGAGTTGATATGTCTACTGGCGAAGCAGTAGAACCTAAAGCACGAAAGACTGATACATACAAGAAAGATTTCTGGTTGCCTATTCTGTCAGATCAAACATTCATCGACTGGATTTCAAAGCGATACACAATCTCAAGTTCAGATGGTATCATGAAAGAAGAAATCACAGAGGAAGATATTGCAGATGTTTACGAAGCGATTGAAGACTAAAGGCGCATGTGATCGTTGTCAATCAACGATTTACGAAAACGATGCAGCAGTGTGCTTTCACACAGATACGGAAGAATTGTATCTGTGTGAGGCATGTGTAGAAACAATCCGTGAAGAATTTATTAAGGAAGACCTTTGCAACAATCAATAGAACAAATTATTTTATCTAATCTTTGTTACAATGAAGAGTATTTGAGGAAGGTTATTCCTTTTCTCAAGCCTGAATATTTTTCTAGAAACGAGGACAGAATAGTCTTCAACAAGATAGCAACACACACTGAAACTTATAACGCTGCGCCTTCGAAGCAAGCTCTTATGATTGCGGTGACAGAAGATAAAGCTGTTACTGAAAGTGAATTCAGTGAAATACAAGCTATCGTTGAAACACTAGACACAGAAGATGCAGACAGCCAATGGCTTCTAGACGAGACTGAAAAGTTTTGTAAAGACAAAGCACTTTACAATGCCGTGATGGAAAGCATTGGTATCCTTGATGGCAGAAACAAAGACCTCAGTAAAGATGCTATGCCTAGTATTCTATCAGAAGCATTGAGCGTAGGCTTTGATAACAATGTAGGTCATGACTACATCGAAAATGCTGATGAGCGATTTGATTTCTATCATCGACTAGAAGAGAAACTGCCTTTTGATCTTGAAATGTTCAACAAGATTACAAACGGTGGCTTATCGAACAAGACACTCAATGTAGCACTCGCAGGTACTGGTGTTGGTAAATCGTTGTTCATGTGTCACATGGCAGCATCGAATATCGCAGCAGGTAAGAATGCGTTATATATAACATTAGAGATGTCTGAAGAACGAATTGCAGAAAGAATCGATGCGAATCTGATGAACTTGCCTATTGGTCAGTTGAAAGATTTATCTAAAAGTATGTTTGATGATAGGATTAGTAAACTAAATGAAAAAATTCAAGGTAGGCTCATTGTTAAAGAGTATCCGACAGCATCGGCTCACGCAGGCCATTTTAAGTCCCTTCTCAATGAACTTAAGCTCAAGAGAAATTTTAGGCCTGACATTATATTCGTTGATTATCTCAATATTTGTACTAGCAGTCGCTTTCGTGCTGGCTCCAGCGCAAATTCTTACACGATTATTAAGTCCATTGCAGAGGAACTTCGAGGTCTCGCCGTAGAGTTTGACGTTCCTATTGTCACTGCGACACAGACTACTCGTGGCGGTTACAACAATTCAGATGTTGAGTTGACAGATACTTCAGAGTCTTTCGGTCTTCCTGCGACTGCCGACTTGATGCTTGCCCTTATTAGTACAGAAGAGTTAGAACAGTTAGGTCAAATCATGGTGAAGCAATTGAAGAATCGTTACGCTGATCCTACAACTAACAAACGATTCATGATTGGTGTTGACAGAGCAAGAATGAAACTGTTTGACTTAGAAGATTCGCAAGCAGGTCTAACTGACTCAGGCGCATCTAAGTACGATGATACACCAGTGTTCGACAGGAAAAATATAAAAACTGACTTCGATGGAATAAAGTTCTAAACTTTATAAATAGTGAGAAAGGGAGGTCTCACTATGGCTGAAGAAGAAAAGAAACAATTTCATCCTGCCGATACAAACGGCGATGGTCAAGTCAGTGAAAAAGAACACGAAATGTACATGGAGTTCAGACGCAAAGAACTCGAAGATAAAGATGCTCAGAGAGATGCTATTCGTAAGATGGCTTGGTTCTCTCTTTGTGGATTGTTAGTATATCCTATTGGTATTGCTATCACTTCATTGTTAGGCATGGAACAAGCAGCACAATTGATTGCTGATATTGCTCCTACATACTTCGCTTCAATTGCAGTATTGGTATCTGCTTTCTTCGGTGCTGATGCTATTAGTAAGAAATCATAATAATGCAATAAAAAGAAATTTATATTATGTGGAATGGAATATTTACTAGAGAAGTACAGAACGATAGGTATCCAATATTCGAAAGACTGTTTGGTACTGTAAAAGATAAGACCGTTATGGACTATGGAGGAAATAACGGTAATCTTTTACATTTCTCAGAAGGCGCTATTAAGCCAGAAAATTATACCTGTGTCGATTTAAACTTAGCCGCACTTGAAATGGGACAAGCAGAGTATCCTGATGCAACATGGATACTCTCTAACCGTTATAACTGGGTCTACAATCATGAAGGCGTATTAGAATTTCCTGAACTCTCCTCAAACTATGACTACACTTTTTCTTATAGTGTTTTCAGTCATACCTCTTTTAACGAATTAGTTGAAACTCTAAAGTGGATGCGCCAATTCAATCCAGAAACAATGGCACACAGCGTTCTACTTACATCTGATACTCCAATTGCTAATTGGTTTTGGCATCGCCGTGTGCAAGAATATGGAAGTTGCATTGACTATCGTGATAACATAAAAAACTGCCAAAATGTTTTTTCTGTAATGGACAACAATCTTATCGTTGAAAATCAGAAAAAATATGGTCAGTTTCCTCACAGACATATTATTACCTTTTACAAAAAAGAATGGTTAATAGAAGAATTGGCTAAAGAAGGTCTTGATGTTGAAATTGTGAAACCTCCTTATTGTTTTCAATCTTATATTGTGTGGAAAAAATGAAAAATTATATACGTTATTTAGATTATAAAGTTGATAAGAAATTACTTCTACAACAAGCAAATGAAGCAAAAGAGAGTGCTACTGGATATACTGATTCTAGGTATCCAGATATGAAATTAAGTGATTGGAAAATAGGACACTACACTAGCCCCTACATAGAACAAATTATGAAAGATTTTGGTGTTTCTGGAAAGCCTAGATTCTATTGGATGGAACCCTTCGCAAATGTTCCAACTCATATTGACAATGGCACACAGTGTAGTCTAAATTTTATACTTACCGAAAACGCTGCCCCAATCAAGATAGGCCCTTTAGGTATCGGTCAAATGTATCGTTATCAAGCTGCGCTTTTAAATACTACTGTTCCTCACTCAGTAGTGAATAACCACCACGAACGTATAATGTTGAAAATAAGCATATTTGACGAGACCTACGAAGAGATTGATACTAGAATACCCTTCAAAATGCCATCGTGGAGAGATGCTTAGCAAGCGTCTGCTGTAATTCCTAAGTCATTGATTTCATTGGACTTTTAGTTCTTGACAATAGACCCTTTCCTTGCTATAATATAGGCTTCTAAGTCATTGATTCTATTAGGCGAAAAAAAACGAAAATAATTGAAAATAATGCTTGACATTTGCCTCATTAGGTGCTATAATGTAAGCATAGAATGAAAAAACAAGCTGTGAGGGCTAATATTATGACAACTACTTGGAACCGTGACGATCTTGTTGGTTATATCTCAGACCGATACAAGGAGCTGAATGGCA
>Ga0255783_10003844_pt1 | contig 14078 bp, 14 predicted proteins | sample 011ome_22_FD_179981 | JGI IMG/M metagenome (GOLD analysis project Ga0255783, IMG submission 179981) | Coastal salt marsh microbial communities from the Groves Creek Marsh, Skidaway Island, Georgia - 011507BT metaG (version 2) | ecosystem: Environmental > Aquatic > Marine > Intertidal zone >... | reverse complement strand
AGCACCTTTGATGGGCTGAGCATTGCCTGGGCTACGGCGTTGGCACTCGCCAATCAGGTCCAGGCTCTCACATTTTTTGCCACGCACTATTTCGAGCTCACTGCGCTACCCGAGCAACACCCTGCGATGGCGAACGTTCACCTCGACGCCACCGAGCACGAAGATCACGTCGTGTTTCTCCACCAAATTCAAGAAGGCCCCGCCAACCGCAGCTTCGGATTACAAGTGGCCAAGCTCGCGGGCGTCCCCAAGGACATTCTCGAGTCAGCCCAAGACAAACTCCACGAACTCGAGAGCGGCGTTGCCGCCGGCCCGCCTCCCGCCCAGGCCGAGTTGTTCATGGCCTCGCCGCCGCCACCTTCCGCTCCGCCCTCACCCACACTGGAGGCACTGCGGTCACTGGATCCTGACAACCTCAGTGCCAAAGCGGCACTGGACTGGATCTATCAACTGAAACAGAAGCTTGACGATGAAACCTGACCAGTTTTCAAAATACCTCACAGCCAGTATCCTTCGCATCGGGATGAATGAGGTTTCGGTATGACGTTCGTTGTTGGCGAAGATTGCATCAAGTGCAAGCACACTGATTGCGTTGAAGTGTGCCCCGTAGATTGTTTCTACGAGGGCCCCAATTTTCTGGTGATTCACCCGGACGAGTGCATCGACTGTGCGCTGTGTGAACCCGAGTGCCCTGTCGATGCGATCTACTCAGAGGACGAACTGCCCAACGATCAGGAGTCGTTCCTGCAGTTGAACGCAGAGCTGGCTGAGATCTGGCCCAATATCACTGAGCGCAAAGAGCCTCCGGCTGATGCAGAAGACTGGGCGGGCAAGCCCGGCAAGCTCGAGCTTCTGGAGCGCTGAGCACAAACCACTGCCCGTGACCTGCGGGCACCTCCTTTGAGTTAACCCACCACCACAGTCACGATTTTTGGCGTAGTGAAGTCGGTTTTATTTTTTCAGCGCTGAGGCAACAGGGACGTCGGATTCACGGGCCGGCCGTTGCGCCGGATCTCGAAGTGCAACTTCACCGAGTCACTGCTGGTGCTGCCCATACGGGCAATCACCTGACCGGCATCGACCTGCTGGCCCTCCGCCACCAGCAGGGCATCGCTGTGGCCATAGGCGCTAAGGTAGGTATCGTTATGCTTAACGATCAGCAACGCGCCGTAGCCGGTCACACCGGTGCCCGCATACACCACCACGCCTGCTGCCGTTGCCATCACCGGCGAGCCCCGCTCACCAACCAGATCAATACCTTTGTGCCGCTCGGCTGAGTAAGCACGACTCACTTTCCCCTCAGTAGGCCAGGACCAGCGGTCCACCGGCGCATTGGGCGTGGGCGTCTTGGCGGTGGATAACGTATGCGAGGGCGGGCCCGGTTCAGACTGTGTAGCGGCTGGCTTAGCAGCCGCCGTGGTGCGCTCGCTCTCGGTAGCACTCTCTGCCCTATTGCCCGCCGTACTCTCTACGGTACTCTTAACAGCACTCTGCACACCGGTCCCGCCAGCGCGCTGCTGGGCACTGGCCTGAGTCCCTTTTGTCGCGGGTGCAGCCGCGGCGCCTTCAGGCGCGGCATTCGGCACCGTTTTTAACGCTTGTCCCACCCTGATCACATAGGGTGGATCAATTTCGTTCAGGCTCGCGAGCGTGCGGTAGTCGACCCCCAAACGAAAGGCCACTGCGTAGAGCGTATCTCCCGGCTCCACCACATAGTCCGGCCCGACAACCAAGTTGGGCCCATAATCCGCACGATGAGTATTTGTCTGACGCACCTCCGGCGGGACATACACCGCCGCCACGGACTTGTTTTCAATGACCACGGGTGGCGTATCGGCGCAGCCAAAAAGTAGCAACAGGCTGACCACCAAGATCTGGCCGCAACGCACCGTCATATTAGAAATCCCGACGCGAAGCCAGTGCCTGCATACCCCAGACCAAAAAACATCCGACAAGGCAGGCACCTAGACAGGCATAAAGCTGCGCATCCGTGACCGTCGACGGCAACACAGGACGCGATACCGCGATCGCCCCCTCCGCGGCATTCAACACTACCTCCTGTCGCCACGGCCATACCGCCACCAGTGAACCCATCAGCACACCACTCAGAAATGCCATAGCCAGTGCCCGATAGCGCTGCAGACAGTGCTGCAACACCCGCGCGAAGAGCAGCAGCCCGGTCAGGCATCCTGCGGCGAGCACCAAAAGCTCCGTGACCTGTAGCGTCTTAATCGCCGACAGTACCTGCTCATACATGCCCATCAGAACCAGCAGGAAACTCCCCGATATCCCGGGCAAGATCATGGCGCAAATCGCGATCGCACCGGCAAAAAAGAGCCCGGGCAAGCCGGCAAGAAACGACACGGGAGGCATCAAGGCTGCACCCACTGCGATGCAGGCGCCCAGGGTAAAACCCACCAAGCGATCAGGGCTATTCAACGTCACCTCTTCCCGAATCAGCAGCACTGCGCTACTGAGGATTAGCCCGGAAAAAAACGACCACAGCGGCTGCGGATAGTGCTCCAGCAGCCAGTGAATGCCCGACGCCATAGAGAAGATCGCGGTCAGGATACCCAGAAGCAGAATCGACAGAAATCCGCCGTCGACTCGATGCCACAACGCATTCCACCGGCCACTCAACGCCATGGAGAGCGCGTCACCGTCTGCTGCCACAATGGCCCCCAGCAAGCGCTCGTAGATGCCGGTAATCAGTGCGATCGTGCCACCGGAGACACCGGGCACGATATCCGCTGCACCCATGGCCAGACCGCGGGCATACACCCCTGCTAAGGAGTGCTTCACCGGCTCACGCCCCGTAACATCGGGACAAAATTCACTTCTTCGATCACCTCTTCGACATAACCCTCGGGTGTCGCGGTCACCATCATGAGCTGCTGACGTTCGCCACCCACGGGCAGAATCAGCCTACCTCCGGGCGCGAGTTGCTCCAGTAGCTGGGTGGGCAAGCGCTGAGGCGCCGCGGCGCCCAGAATCAGATCAAAAGGTGCTTCGCTGGCCCATCCGTCCAGGCCGTCTCCATGGCGCAACCGCACGTTGCGCACTCGCAGCGCGCGCAGCTGCTTGCGCGCCCGCTCCAAGAGCGGCTTGATGCGTTCAATCGCGCAAATCTCATCCACAAGACTGGCCAATATCGCCGTTTGGTAACCCGAGCCGCTCCCCAGCTCCAGCACTTTTTTTGGTCGCCCCTGAGCCAGAGCGAGCTCACTCATTCTGGCAACAACATAGGGTTGCGAGAGCGTTTGGCCATAGCCAATCGGCAGCGCTGTATCTTCGTAGGACCGATGCGCCAGCGCCTCATCCACAAACAAATGACGAGGCACACTGCGAATCGCCTCGAGCACCTCAAATCGCGTAATGCCCTGATCCATCAACCGCTGTATGAGGCGCTCCCGCGTCCGCTGGGAGGTCATACCGATACCTTGCTGGCTCACGCAGAGGCACCCTCACTGTTCAGCAGTGCAACCGCATGGCTGGCAATGCCTTCCTCGCGCCCGACAAAGCCCAGTTTTTCGGTAGTAGTGGCCTTCACGTTAACACTGCCCGTGGCCACTCTGAGATCAGCGGCAATACGCTCGCGCATCTCACCGATGTGCGCGCTCAGCCGTGGGGTTTGTGCGATCACAGTGAGATCGACATTACCGACTGTCCAACCGGCCTCATCCAACTGCGCCACCACGGCGCGCAAAAGCGTTCGACTGTCAGCGCCACTGAAGGCGGGATCGGTGTCGGGGAAGTGCCGGCCAATATCACCGAGCCCCGCCGCGCCCAACAGCGCGTCACAGAGCGCATGCAGCACCACATCCCCGTCAGAGTGCGCGACCAGTCCGCGCTCGCAAGGAATCTGAACCCCACCTAACACGACGGAGTCGCCCTCGCCAAAGGCATGTACATCGTAACCGTGGCCAATGCGCATCACGTCATTGTCCTCCTCTCTTTCTCAGCACCAGATCTGCAAACGCCAAGTCTGCTTCAACAGTAACCTTAATGTTGCTCGAGGGCCCCTCTATCACGTGAACAGGGTCACCCACCCGCTCCATCGCCATGGCTTCATCAGTCACTGAGAGGCCTTCCGCTAGACACCGACCCAATGCCGCACGCAAAGCGAACAGCGGAAACAGCTGTGGCGTCTGTGCCCGCCAGAGCGATTGGCGGTCGACCGTGCCCGAGATCTGCCCGTCCTCACCGACCTGCTTTAAGGTATCTGCGATCGGCTCGGCGAGAATCACACCCTCGCCCGACTGCCGCGCCCGCTCGATTAACGCGGTCAGAGATTCAAGGGGCAGGCAGGGCCGCGCGGCGTCGTGAACCAGCACCCAATCCTCTTCGGAACCTTCCCTCGCCAATAACTCCAGCCCGGCCATGACCGAATCCGCGCGCTCGGCGCCACCGGGCGTTGTTTGCACGCGCACGTCTGCCAGGCTATCTATCGCATCGGCGCGCCGGTCCGAGGGGTCTAGCGCCACCACGATGCCACGAATGTCGGGACTCTCCAACAATGCGCGCAGCGTGTGCTCCATCAGCGGCGCACCGGCTATTTCCCGATATTGCTTGGGAATCTCCCCGCCAAGGCGACGCCCCGACCCAGCCGCCGGCACGACTGCCCAGATGCTGTTCACGGCGTCTTGGGCTCCTCTACGAATTGATAATAAACCTCGCCTTCTTTGATCAGGCCAAGGTTCTCGCGAGCGCTTTTCTCTACCGCCTCGGTGCCGCCTTGCAAGGCAATGACCTCCTGCGTGAGTGCCGCATTGCGCGCTGTCAGTTCGGCGTTCTCTGCCTCTGCTTCTTCAAGCTGCGCTTGCAGCCGGTTGGCCTCAGCAAGACCCCCCTCGGCAAACCACAGCCGATACTGCAGCAGCACAAGAAGACCCAACAGCCCGCCTATGAGCCAGCGCATCAGCCCCTCGAGAGGATGTCCCGGCCGGGATACGGCGCGGTGAGACCAAGCTCCGCCTCAATCCGCAGTAGCCGGTTGTACTTGGCTACCCGGTCAGAGCGACACAGAGAGCCAGTCTTGATCTGACCCGCCCCGGTCCCGACAGCCAGATCCGCAATGGTGGCGTCTTCGGTTTCCCCGGAGCGATGTGAAATGACCGCCGTGTAACCCGCGGCCTTGGCCATGGCAATGGCCTCCAGTGTCTCGGTCAGCGATCCAATTTGGTTGAATTTAATCAAAATAGAATTGGCAATGCCCTCGTCAATCCCACGCTTGAGGATCGCGGTATTGGTGACAAACAGATCATCGCCCACCAGCTGAATGCGGTCCCCCAATTTCTCCGTCAGCACCGCCCAGCCAGCCCAATCCGACTCATCAAGCCCATCCTCGATCGAGACAATGGGATGATCTGACGTCAATGCGACCAGGTAATCGGCAAAGCCCGCGCTGTCATAGTCAGCACCGTCGCCCTGCAGGTGGTAACGGCCATCACGGTAGAACTCGGAGGCCGCGCAATCCAAAGCCAGCGTGATGTCATCGCCCAGCACGTAGCCGGCGTTGCCCACCGCCTCGCCAATGACTTCCAGCGCCGCAGCATTGGAGGGCAGGTCAGGCGCAAAGCCGCCCTCGTCCCCGACCGCCGTGGCGAGCCCTCTAGCGGAAAGCACCTTTTTCAGATGATGAAAAATCTCGGCGCCCATGCGCAACGCCTCAGCGAAGCTCCCTGCCGACACGGGCTGAATCATGAACTCCTGAATATCCACATTGTTATCGGCGTGCTCTCCCCCGTTCAGAATATTCATCATCGGCACGGGCAGGGACAAAGCCGTGCAGCCCGAGAGCTCCGCAATATGCTGATAAAGCGGCTTTTTGGCTGACAGTGCCGCGGCTTTGGCGGTCGCTAGCGAGACAGCCAAAATCGCATTGGCACCGAACTGCGCCTTGTTGTCTGTCCCGTCTGCCTCAATCATGCGCTGGTCTGCGCCGGCTTGATCTAGCGCGTCGTGGCCCACCAACAGCTCGCGAATGGGGCCATTCGCGTGCCCTACCGCCGTCAGGACGCCTTTGCCAAGATAGCGCGATGCGTCACCATCTCGCAGTTCCAGCGCTTCGCGAGTACCGGTACTAGCACCTGAAGGCGCGCAGGCACTGCCGACACTGTCGTCATCTAATGTGACCTCGGCCATGACGGTTGGATTCCCTCGGGAATCCAATACCTCAAAGGCTCGCACATCGACGATCTCACTCACAACACGCTCCTTGTTAAAACCGACTCAGTGGATGGCCAGGTCGGGCTGAGACTTTACCAATGCATCCACCGCTTGGACCTGCTCGAGAAAAGGCTCAAGTTGCACCAGCGGCAGCGCACTGGGGCCATCGCACAGGGCTTCATCCGGATTGGGGTGGGCTTCTAAAAACAAGCCCGCAATGCCCACGGCTGCCCCCGCCTTGGCCAGCTTGAGTACTTGGTCACGACGCCCCCCAGAAGCGGCCTCACCGGGGTCCCGGCGCTGCAGCGAGTGGGTCACGTCAAAAATCAGCGGGCAGCCCATAGTGGCCTCACGCATCACCTCAAATCCCAGCATGTCGACAACCAAATTGTCGTAGCCAAAATTGCTGCCGCGCTCACACACCATCAGCCGATCGTTGCCACACTCGCGAAACTTCTCCACGACATTGGCCATTTGCTCGGGGCTTAAAAACTGAGGTTTCTTGATGTTGATCGCGGCACCCGTGCGGGCCATCGCTTCCACCAAGTCTGTTTGGCGCGCGAGGAAGGCCGGCAACTGCAATATGTCGCAGACCTCTGCCACGGGCACCGCCTGTTCCGACGTGTGCACATCGGTCAGCACCGGTACGTTATGGGCTGATTTCACGTCAGCCAGGATTTTCAGACCGGCTTCGAGACCCGGTCCCCGAAAAGAATGAATAGACGAGCGGTTGGCCTTATCGAAAGACGCTTTGAAGACGTAGGGAAGCGCTAACCGCTCACAGACACGCGCAAACTCAGCGGCGCTTTCCATGGCCATTTCAGCGCTCTCGAGCACATTGATACCGCCGATCAACACCATCGGCTGATCATTGGCAAAGGTACGACCCGCTACCTCAACAACGCGATGGATTCCGCTCACGCAGCATCACCACATTGCTGCGCCACCGCCAACGCTGCCTCAATATAGCTCGAAAACAGGGGGTGCCCGCCACGGGGCCGAGACTTAAATTCCGGGTGGAACTGACACGCCACAAACCAGGGGTGAGCTGGGAGCTCGATAATTTCGACTAGCTCACCGTCCAGCGACCAGCCACTCATCTTCATGCCCGCTTCTTCCAAGCGGGCTACATAGTTGCTGTTCACCTCGTAGCGGTGCCGGTGCCGTTCCGAGATTTCCTCAGCGTTATAAATAGTCTGCGTCGTGGTCCCGGCTACCAACCGACAGGGCTGAGCACCCAGTCGCATGGTGCCACCCAGATCCGAGGCTTTAGAGCGCTGCTCGACCGCGCCGTCCGCGGTTTGCCACTCAGTAATCAAGGCAATGATGGGATGCGGGGTATCCGCCTGCATCTCGGTAGAGTGTGCGCCATCGAGGTGACAGACATTACGCGCGTATTCGATCAGCGCCATGTGCATGCCCAAGCAAATACCAAGGAAGGGAATACCCTGCTCCCGGGCATACCGCACCGCTTCAATCTTGCCCTGGACACCGCGATCACCGAAGCCACCGGGGACGAGGATGGCATCCAGATGCGACAACAACCCCACTCCCTGAGCCTCAATCTCCTCAGCATCGATGTAGTCAATCTCTACCCGGGTATCGGTTTGCAGACCCGCGTGATCGAGGGCCTCATTCAGTGACTTATAAGCGTCCACGAGGTCGACATATTTGCCGACCATGCCCACACGTACCGTGCCCTTGCGCTGACTGAATTCTCGACGCACCACATCGTCCCACTCCGACAGATCAGCCGCCGGCTGGGCCAACCCGAAGCGCTCGAGAATATAGTCGTCGAGTCCGCTCTCCTTGAGGTGGCCCGGTATCTGATAAATCGAGTCCGCATCCATGAGTGGGATCACGGCCCGCTCTTCAACATTGGTAAACAAGGAGATCTTGCGGCGAGCGCCTTCGTCCACTTCAACAGAGCAGCGGCACAACAGTACTTCCGGTTGCAAACCAATCGAGCGCAACTCCTTGACCGAGTGCTGGGTCGGCTTGGTTTTGATTTCACCCGCAGTCGGAATGTAGGGAATGAGCGTGAGGTGCATGAGCAGCGCATTGGCTGACCCCAGCTCTAGCTTGAGCTGACGCACCGCCTCAAGAAAAGGCTGGCTCTCAATGTCGCCAGCGGTGCCACCCACTTCCACCACCGCGACCTCGGCATCCCCCGCCCCCTCGACGACCCGATGTTTGATTTCATCGGTGATGTGCGGGATGACCTGAACGGTGCCGCCCAGATAATCTCCGCGGCGCTCCTTGCGCAATACTGCGTCGTACACGCGGCCTGCCGTGAAGTTATTGGCACGGCTCATTACCGTGCGCGTGAATCGCTCGTAGTGGCCCAGATCGAGATCCGTCTCCGCACCGTCGTCGGTGACGAAGACCTCTCCATGCTGAAAAGGACTCATCGTGCCGGGGTCGACATTAATGTAAGGGTCCAGCTTGAGGAGGGTGACTTTGAGACCGCGCGCCTCAAGCACAGCAGCGAGGGAGGCGGCAGCGATCCCCTTACCCAGGGAAGACACAACACCACCAGTAACGAACACATATCTCGTCATGGATTCCACCAATGCGAAAGAGCACCCGGACGTCTGTTTCGACGCCTCTCGGGAATCTCTCTCCGATGGACGATTAGTCTAACAGGTCGCCCCGCAAGGCTCAATTCAAAGTGACGAAGAAAGGTGCCAAACGGGCCGCAAACCGGGTTCCGCGGTATCATTGTCCAGGTCAGCTGCCGCCGACAAGGGGCCGACAGGGAGCACCCAAACGGGTGCTGTTTCTGACCATAAAACAGGTAGATAGCGCCGCCACCACGGGGGCATTCTCATCTCCTGAAGCCATTTATTGGTGGGTTTTTGAGGCCGGTTAAGCGGCGTCACCGACTCGACCTCCCCACTGGCGCCGCAGGCTAGTCGCGCCCCCGCAGGCAGTCCGGGGCCGTCATCAGCAGGCTCCCAGTCAAGTCGCCCCCAGTTACCCTCGGCTGGCTCTCCAACCACAACGTCACCGGGTAACACCCAGTCACTGGCAGGCTCTGTGACGCTGACGACCCAACCGTTCCAGACCCGCAAGCAACCATCGCCCCAACGCAACTCAGGCTGACGATCCAATCCGGCTTCGAGCGCCTGCCTTGCGAGTTCGAGAAGCCGACGCTGGTCGGGCGAATCGATATCAGACTCGCCCAACCACTGGTGGATCTGTGCCGCCAACTCCGCCACATCGACGGTCAGATCAATTACCAATGCTGGCTCCCCCATCGTGGTCTCTGTCCGCGGAAGCGGCAGTTGGCTCAACCGTTGCTGCGCCATGCGCTGCAGTCCCGCCGCTCGCTGAATGGTCTCGCGATAACCGGGCCAGCGCTCTGCCACGACCGGCAAGACAACCTGTCGCAGATAATTGCGATCCTGTTCGGTCTCAAGATTGGAGGGATCGATCACATACTCAAGCCCCGCAGCCTCGACCGCACTGCGCAGGGTGTCTGAAGTCGTATTGAGCAACGGTCGAAAAATCCGTCCCGCACCGCAGGCCCGCTCCTGGGGAATTCCAGACAAGCCCCGCGGACCGGCCCCGCGCAACAGCCGCAATAGAACCGTTTCCACCATGTCGTCTGCATGATGCGCGGTAAACAGAATATCGCCCTCGGCCAATACACTCTCGAAAGCCCGGTAGCGCTCGCGGCGCGCGTCGGCTTCCACCCCGCGGCCGCTGGGCTCGATGTTACAGACATTAATATGCAGCGGAATGCTCAATCTGTCGGCATGGCGCTGACAGAGATCGCTCCACTCCCCCGCAGCCGCGTGCAAACCGTGGTTAACGTGAATGGCGCGAAGGGGCGGGGCTGATGCGGCATCTCGGTAAGCCGCCAACGCATAAAGCAACGCGAGGCTGTCCGACCCGCCAGAGAGCGCCACCCACCAGCGGGGCGCCGCTAACAGTGCATCGGGAAAGGTTGTCAGGATCTCGCGCACGTCGCGTGCACCGACACTCAATTACCGTAGGACATCAGCCTTCGGTAACGCGCCTCAAGCAGGGCATCGGTATCCATCGCAGACAGCCGATCGACTTGATCCATAAGGTGCGCCTTCAACCGGCTGGCCATCTCAATCGGATCGCGGTGCGCGCCACCCAATGGCTCCGGGATCGTGGCGTCGACAATGCCCAATTCCTCGAGCTTGGAGGACGTCACGCCCATGGCCGCCGCCGCATCCGGGGCAAACTCGGAGCTCTTCCAAATAATGTTGGCGCAGCCCTCCGGTGAGATCACAAAATAGGTGGCGTACTGCAGCATGGCGAGATGGTCACCCACGCCAATACCGAGCGCACCGCCCGATGAACCCTCACCAATCACAATACACATCATCGGGGTTTTCAGCCGCGACATCACCGCCAGGTTTTGTGCAATCGCCTCGCTGATGCCTCGCTCTTCTGAATCGATGCCAGGGTAGGCCCCGGGTGTGTCGATCAGGGTGATCACCGGCATTTTGAAGCGCTCTGCCATCTCCATCAGTCGCATCGCTTTGCGATAGCCCTCGGGCTTGGGCATACCAAAGTTGCGGTAGACCTTGTCTTTGACCGCACGGCCTTTTTCCTGACCAATCACCATGACCGGGCGCCCGTCGAGGCGGGCAACGCCGCCCACAATCGCCTTGTCATCGGCAAAGTGGCGGTCGCCATGTAATTCATCGAATTCGGTGAAGATTTCAGGAATATAGTCGAGGGAATACGGCCGTTGAGGATGACGCGCCACACGCACAATATCCCAGGCGCTCAGGTCCGCATAAATCTTCTCTGTCAGCGCGGTCGACTTTTCCCGCAGGCGGTCGATTTCGTCGCCCAGATTCAGATCGGCGCCGTCGCCAACCCCCTGCAGTTCCTCGATCTTCATTTCGAGTTCTGCAATCGGCTGCTCAAAGTCGAGATAGTTTGGATTCATAGTGTTACCCCATACCAACGCGGGCGGCGGGTTGAATCGAGCAAAGGAGTCTACAAAGTGAGAACGCTTGCGTCACGCCTACTGTTAAAAAGTCAGGTATCTGGTTACCCTGCCGGCCATGACCGACCCCGGCCACATTCTACCGTGCCTGCCACCGTGCCTTCCACCGCGCCTGATTCTCGCCCCCATGGAGGGCGTTGTTGATGCGGTCATGCGTGAACAGCTCACCGGAATCGGCGGTTATGAAAGATGCGTGACCGAATTCGTCCGCGTGTCTCAAACTGTCCTCCCGAAGCGGGTTTTTTTTCGTTATGCCCCTGAACTGCGACAAGGCGGACTCACTCCTTCAGGCACCCCTGTCTACCTTCAGCTCTTGGGCTCTGACCCCGAACTGATGGCCGCTAACGCAGCGCGTGCAGCCTCCCTTGGCGCACCGGGTATTGACCTGAATTTCGGCTGCCCTGCGAAAACCGTCAATCGATCGCAAGGCGGCGCAGTGTTATTACGCTCCCCAAACTTGATCAGATCGATCTGCGAACAGGTGCGCGATAGTGTTCCCGAGCACACCCCAGTCACGGCAAAGATCCGTCTGGGCTATGACAGCGACGAACAATTTGAGGAGATTCTCGATGCGCTGTCAGGCGTCGCCCTCTCCGAGATCACCATCCACGCCCGCACCAAACGGCAGGGCTACCGGCCGCCAGCACACTGGCACCAACTGAGAAAAGCGCGCCTGGCGCTCCCCTACCCGGTCATCGCCAATGGCGAGCTCTGGACCCCCGCCGATGTGGCACGTTGCGCCGAAATCAGCGGCTGCGATGCTTTCATGCTCGCCCGGGGCGCGCTCTGCCGCCCGGACCTCGGCGCCGCGATCGTTGCGGCCGATCGGGGCGAGGTTGGACCAACATTCAGCTGGTCTGAGGCACAACAGCTACTGGTGACGTTTTTGGCGCGCAACCGGGCGCTGTACGATCCTCGCTACGCGGTCAATCCGGTGAAGCAGTGGCTCGTCTATCTGAAGGTCTATTACCCACAGGCCGCCGCCTTGTTCAGTGAGGTCAAAAGGATCACCGACCCCGACGACATGGCGTTGGCCCTGCAAGGCCATCCAAGGCTCGCAAGCGCCGCCTGATCACTACCTGCGAGGACACGACGCAATGACCACATTGGCTGAAGACACTGGCAACGATCTGTGGGGCCACCCTCGCGGGTTATATATCTGTTTCGCCACAGAATTGTGGGAGCGCTTCTCCTTCTACGGCATGAAGTACCTGCTGCTCCTCTACCTCACCAAGTACCACCTGTTCTCCGACGCGGCAGGTCTCGGTGTACTGGGCAGCTACGCCTCACTCGTCTACGCGATGCCCGTGCTGGGCGGCCTCATCGCCGACCGTTTTATCGGCATGCGCAAAGCGGTCACCTTTGGCGGCTTGCTCCTTGTCGCTGGGCATCTCGGCATGGCGTTTGAGGGTGAGGCGGCGCGTCAGACCGCTGCCGGTATCGTCCGCGATGATCAGGCGCTGTCGATCTTCTATCTCTCACTGGCGTTGATTGTGGTTGGCGTCGGATTTCTCAAGCCCAATATTTCCACGGTGGTCGGCAAGCTCTACCCCGACGGTGACCCCCGCCGCGACGCCGGCTTCACTATTTTCTACATGGGCATCAACATCGGTGCCTTCAGCGCAACGTTGCTTTGTGGCTGGCTGGGTGAGGTCTATGGCTGGTCCTGGGGCTTTGGCGCGGCGGGTATTGGCATGCTGCTGGGTCTCATTGTTTTCCAGTGGGGACAAAAAACCCTCATGGGCCATGGTGAACCTGAGCACCCGGAGCGCCTCACACAGGGCGTTGGCGTCCCGGGCTTGACTATCGAGCGTGCTATTTACGCGGGCAGTTTCCTCATGGTGGCCGTGGTCTGGCAGCTGGTTCAGCTGACGGACACGGTTGGCACACTGCTGGATGTCCTGTCACTAACGGTGTTGGCGGGGCTGGGATGGTTTCTGCTATTTCGCTGCTCCAAAGTTGAACGCGAACGGATGTTTGTGCTGATTTTGCTGACCCTTTCAACGGTCGTCTTCTGGGCGCTGTTCGAGCAGGGTGCCGGCTCTATGACGTTGTACGCGGACCGCGTCACAGACAAGACGCTGTTTGGCATGACCCTCACCGCCGCGCAATTCGGCGCCGCCAATTCCTTCTTCATTTTCTCTCTGGCACCGCTCTTTGCCCTGCTCTGGATCCGGCTCGGACGGCGAGGCTGGGAACCCAGCACGCCGGTGAAGTTCTCACTCGGCATTGCACAAGCCGGTCTGGGTTTTGGCGCACTGGTTTATGGCGCGCAATTTCCCGATCAGGCAGGCGTGGTCTCCGCTTGGTGGCTCATCGTGGCTTACCTGCTTCATACCACGGGTGAACTGTGCCTGAGTCCGGTGGGGCTGTCGGCGGTCACTAAGCTCGCGGTCCCGTCAGTGGTCGGTGTGATGATGGGCACGTGGTTTTTGGCGTCGGCCTACTCTTCGTATGTCGCCGCGCAAATCGCCACCATTGCTGCCCGCCCCGCCAATGAGGGGAGTCTCAACCTTACCGATGCCTTGTCGGGCTACACCGAATTGTTCAGTCAGCTGCTCACGATCGGCTTGGCTGGCGGCGCGGTGTTACTGGTACTGTCGCCGGTGCTCAAGCGCATGATGCACGGCGTGCGATAAATCAGATCGAGGCAGGCACCGCCTCGGTCGCATCATCGGCATCACCCGACTTGCGATTTTTGCGCGCTAAGCGCATCTGCTGCCAGTCATAGCCAATCAGATACATGGCCGGCACCAACAACAGGCTGACGAATAGCGCAAAGAACACCCCGAAGGCCAGTGACAACACCGCTGGCTTGAGGAACTGGGCGCTGGTCGATTGCTCAGCCATGATCGGAATCAAACCGACAAAGGTCGTCACGGTGGTCAGGAAAATAGGCCTGAATCGACTTACC